>Ga0157363_1005467_pt1 | contig 11847 bp, 2 predicted proteins | sample AttsexASBM1_FD_111477 | JGI IMG/M metagenome (GOLD analysis project Ga0157363, IMG submission 111477) | Fungus gardens microbial communities from leaf cutter ant in Ribeirão Preto, State of São Paulo, Brazil - Atta sexdens ASBM1 | ecosystem: Host-associated > Fungi > Mycelium > Unclassified ...
AAATCGACTAATGTTTCTATGGGGTTATGTTGACAGATGCCCAAGTTTATTGTATGACGTCTATGATCTATTTATTTCGACCACCACTTATCGCTAAAGCCATCTATAGGAAAACGGCGGAAGTAAAGTTGTACACCTAATATATTAGACAAATTTTTGAATTATTTATAATGTGTAATGAAAATTTCGAATCCGAAATAATTATTCGATTTAAATATTAAAAATCTTAAATATTAAAAAGAAGTTTTTGAATACTGTGAATGTTAGAACATTTGTCAAGATTAAGACCGTCTTTGAAGATTCATTCTTGTTATTTTCATTTTTACATAGAAATGAATTTTTATCTTTATTACATTCGCCTGTTTCTAAAGAGATTTTACTAGATATCAATAATTTAATTTGATTTTCTATATAATTTTTTTCTTGAATAGAAACATCTGTGTTTTCATGAATAAAATCTTATAGGCGTACAAAATCTAGGAGAAGATGGTCGAGGATTTTGCCAAATAATGGCAATTGTTTTCGGATCTATGTTTATTAGAATTTTTTGACTTATTTTTTATTGTAAAAGTCTGACTCTTTTAGAATAGAATAGAATAGAATTTATTATACTTCAGCATTTCTGTGACTCTTTTATGTGCTAATACGCGTTCTTACGACAAGGTAATTTCAATTTTTGTGTTACACATTTTAGAAGATTATCTTCTGTATCAAAATACAATAACAAAAATACATTTATTAAATTATGATTTGTAAATTTAAAAAAAAAGCGAAGATTAATTAGCAAAAAATATCTAGCTAAATACTAACAATCTATTAGTATTATTTTGAATTATTATATATTATAGGTACAGATTAATTTTTAAATTTTATTTATTTTGTTCTCAGGAGACTTGTCAATACTCGATGAATCTATACAAGGGATGTCAGGAGAATGCAATTAATTTGAATACAGATGTGAAAGAAGATGACATTACAAATCACTATAGTGAAATAGATAAAATCAGCCCGTGTGCATCAAGCTGGTCTACCTGGTCTAACTGGCCGGAAGATTTACGAAAAACTTCCGCCGCGCAGACATATGTTAATATTTCTGACAACAGTCCCATATCGTCATTTACTGCTACAATTCCTCCTCATCCTCATCCTCTTCCTCTTCTTCCTCCTTCTCCTCCTCCTCCTCCACCTCCTCCTCCTCCTCCTCCTCCGCTACCTCCTCCTTCTCTTCCTTCTCTTCCTTCTCCTCCTTCTCTTGGCCCGAATGTGAGTCTGCCGAAGCCTAAGTCTAATTTTGAGCTCGCGCAGAGCATGAACGAGCTGTCGTTGAAAACCTATTCTGATCGTCAAGAAGTTGCTACTGTCGCCAAGAAGCTGGACCCGGTTTTCTTGGCCGAGCTGGAGAAACATTTAGGCGAGAAGGAGGCGACCAAGAACACGAATGCTAGCAACAGTAAATGCCAACAGCCGGAAACTGTTTCCGCAAATTATTTACACGACTCATCGTTAGAAAAATTGCAACAGAATTCTACGTCTACTCATCAGATTTCAACGATGGAGGATGTTGCCAGACCTTTGTCACTTATTCCAGCGTTAAAGCCTCCACCACAAGGAAAACCGAAGTCACCGGTGGCAACTATAAATCGAGCAAATACTTTATCATCTAACAAAGTACAGAACTTCTGGCAGCCGAAAAGCACAAATGTTGAAAGACCGCGACTCCAGAATGATCACTGTGTATCAGAATCCGCCACTGAGGCTATAATGAATCAAATTTGGCAGCAAACGCAAGGTCTATCGCAGCAGCCAAATATTTGCCTGACTAATTCGGCAGCTAATCAAATATTAATGTCCGTTTCAGTGACCCAAGCGAACGTTAATCGACTTCAAGAAACTGCCAGTAATGCTTTCGATAATGATACGAATGATCAAAATCAGTATAGTTCCTATGTCACCAAGGCCACTCTTATACAGACACAAGCTTGTCTGTCAGATCAAACTTATCCTCAAAATACGTTGCATGCCAATCAGGATAATATCAATCTGTTTGAAGGAACTTCTGATCATAGTACTGATAGTAATACGAATGAGGCACAACACGGATCTTGCAACCTTGCCAAGACCGCAATGGATCAAACACAAATTTGTTCGTCAAACAGCCAAAGTTATCTTCCAAATTCATTGAGCATTGATCACGATGTTTTCAATTTGCAACAGATTGCCATTAGTAATATTTCTTCCAGTGCCAGGAATTATCTTCAGTGCGATGCAGCTAATATTTCTAAAGTGAATCAAACTCAGATTTGCTCATTAACCAATGGAAGCCAGCATTATCTTCATAATACTGACTTTAATCTACTTCAAACGACTGCCAATTATGTTTCTGACAAGAGCACGGGCGAATTCTCTCAGCATGGGCATTGCAATATTTCCAAGGTTGCGTCTAATCAGGCACAGATTTATTCGTTATCAAATCAAAATTACTCACCGAGTATAGCACCAGATTTTTGTATGGGTGATTTCGCGTTGCCTCAAACTTGTCCTCAAAATATGGCAGTATCATCTAGCACAAGTAACGTTCATGAAATCGCCCACATACAAAATAACTTACAGCAGTCGCAACAATTAAAACCTGTTACACTTTTATCTCAACAAGTATATGCAGAATTGAAACAAACGGTATGTACCTATATAATTATATAGAATAGGATATTCTATTTTATGATTTAAAATAACTTGTTATAATTTGTCATGCACGCAGATTACGAAAAATATTTCAAATATAAATTTAAAAACAATAAAATTACAATGAAGGGCTAATGAGCTAGATTTGATGTTTTTAAATATCTGTATTATTTAATCAAAAATTAATGTCGCTATTACAAAAACGTTTGTAATCTTAAAAAATAGGTTTTCCTCAGTATATAATTTCAGTCGTTAAACTCATCAAACTGATAAAATTATACATCGTTTATACATTAAGATTCTTTTGTAGCCTTTTCTTGTATAAACTCTTTATCTATAATTATTTTCATTTATAGATTTAAAAATAAACCAATAGATGATGTTTCAAGATAGAAAGATCAAAAAATTTTTGCATTACAATATTTGACAATGCATTTCAAAATCGAGTTTTGAGAATATAGGTGCCCCCATAACAAAAAAATGCCTATATTTAACAAATATAATCATCTTTGTAAATCATATTTCATAAGGAGAAATAATTCAAAAGTTTAATATACTATTATATACATGTCAATTAAATTAAAAAACGGCTAATGCCGAGTGGGGGATAATAATGATGAATTTGACCTTGACATATGTCGTTATAATTCTGAGTGATCTAATAAAAAATTATAATTACATAAAAATAAGACAATAGTGCTTATCAAGTTTATTTTTAACGAACTTTGGGATCTAAAAATCTAATAAATCTAATAAATCTCAATTTTAATTTTTTTAGGTCCCTAATCTAGAGCAGCTGTCTCAGAACGAATTTAATACACTCTACAACAAAACTGTTCGACAGAACATTCTCCGAAATTACTATTCTAATAATCTCAGCAGTGAATCCAGCCAAAATCATGTTCAGGAAACTGCTGGTAATCAACCACTACAAAAGAGTATCAATCTCAAGAATCAACCTATTCAAGGACACGCTTGCGATTTTAGTTCTTATCTGAAACAGCCGCCGACTTATACTCCCCCACCTGCTCCTCTTATGACTCGAAGTTTGCTTAAATCTAGCCAGAATGATTATATGCAGAGTCACAATCCCGCAATAAAATGCAACTTGAGTAGACCTTCAAATCTATTGCAAGCTGAAGCTTCTACGTCGACTAAAAATGCATTAACGACACTGAATGACTTTGCTGCTGCCAAGGTAAATCTATTACAGGTCAATCAGCATTCTGCCTGCACTAGTCCACCGCTCACCGCAGCCTCTCAGCAATTGGTAATGTCATTAAGTGACGAATTTAGAATGAGTAAAATCATGAAGGTACAGAAAGAGACCGTAGATGCATCGCAGCAGGAGATATTAGCTGCATTGCAGGCAACTGGTTGGGATACAAATCAAGCTGCTAAGCAGATCACGAAGGATAGGCAGGTCAAACTTGAAAATCTCATGAGGTATGTATTTTTCTATAAATCAATTTATTTTCATGAGAATATTTGTGTTGGTATAATCGAAAACATATAGAATGTTTAAATAACTTTAGAATTCAATACATAAAAATAACACAAAAGGTTTATAAACATTGGTTTTATCTGTTCTTGCTTCTGAAATTACAAACGTAATCATGTTTTATTAATTCTTATTATTATAAACTGACGTAGTATCTTCACATACTTTCACATGACTTTGTATCTTACTGATAGTTTAACATATATAAATGGAAGAGAAATTGAGTGAACGTAGTTGTTCCAATCGAGTTTTATACGAATAAATTATTATCAAAAGTTGTTCCACCTTATAAACAATTTTAACTATCGCTACTACTAACTATCGTTAAAATTATTTAAAAAATATTTATTTTTTAAACAATTTTAACAATTTTAAGTTGATTGGTTTGAAGTACATTATAGTGTATACTTTAATTATGGAAAAGGATTTTTAAATCTGTGAATGTGTGTAAAGATGATTAAAAAAAAAATAATTTTGAAAAATAATTAGTAAAAATCAGAGCCTGCTCCCTTCAAGAAGATGCTAGCCAAAATCCGAAATCGTTGTTTTTTATTAAATGCAACTTATGTGTATAATTTACAATACAAATATATGATTTACGAGACTATACATTCACTTCACAGTAATAAGGAAACTGAATATAAATATGAATATATTTTAACATCTTTATCTTGTTCTATGATTTTGAAATTGCATTCTAGTGTGTAAGAAATTAAATATATAATTTTTATATCTATTGTTGTAAATTGATTTATCCGTTTCTAATTATAAAAATCAGAAAAAATATAAACTTGTTTTCTTTCCAAAAACATTATATAAAAAGTTAATAATTATAACTTTATTTTTTAAATAGATTTTTTTTTTTAATGATAAAAGTTTATAAATTGGACTTATTATTATTTCAGATTGGGATTGGCTACTAAACAACAATGTGAAAATGCTTTAAAGCAGACTAAATACGACGTGGAAATGGCAGCTTCGTTGTTACTCGATCAGACTAGATGAGGAACAATTGTAGTTAATGTCCCGATGTCTTCTACGACACAGTTATAACTCTGCATATATGTTATGTGGTAGTTTTGAATATGATACAATAAAATAAAATTTGAATTCAATTTTTGAAATTCAAGTTTGATTTTTTCTTATTTAGTACCCTTCAATACTCTTCATACATGAATCAACATTAGCAAACTTGAACATCGAAAATTGAATTATTTTATTTTGTTAAAAATTTTATTGTACATGTTCAAAATGTACCGCCTTAACCTACGCATTTATCTATGAATGAAAATGAAAACAAACAGAAACTGTTGTGCTGAGAAAGCAAAAATCGATCAGAGATCACTTATAAATGTGTTTTGCATTCCGATTATATTTTAGCGATTGACCGATGTCGTTATTGGCTATCGCGTATAAAATAAAAACTGTTATGCGTAATCAAGAGATGGTAAAAATATCGCGCGTCAATGATATTATTTTTAAGATGTAACGAATATAATTCTGAAACTGTGATATGTTATTGATCTTTATTTGGATTTATGCTCATTTAAATGAGCTTCTACGGCTTCTCACAATGAGAAATCGCGTTTTTTTTAACGCAGATAATATTTGAAAGTCTTGAGGTTAATAAATATAATATTTAATTACATATAAAAACAAACGCTACATAGATTCTCATTCGCTCTTTTATCAAACTTCATTCTTTAAGTATGGAACAACATAGTCAATTATTTGCGTCTGTGAAGATGGAATTTCTTTTCGAGTTTAAGATATTAAGTAATTGTATAATATCTAACTAAATATAGAACTTTTGTTAGATACTTTTTTCAAACTTATTATTTATTCGTAAACCATCATTTTATAGTTAATGCTTTTATATAAGAAAATAAAATGTGAATTGAATGCTATAAAGAAGATTTAAGTATATCTAATCCTTTCGTTACAAGTGCACTTATGTTACAATAGCATCATACTACAAAGGTAAAGCGATTATTAGCTATTAAGTTATTACAAAATAATGACATTTATTCATATGCCATCATTGTCGACATCTTAGACCTTGCGCACAATGGAGGAAATATTAGGAATAAATATTAGATTTCAATCTATTAGAAATCTCGCTTTACGTAGAAATTTGGATGCCTTGAAGCTCGTATTAGATTACTGATTTTCAGGCCAATCCGACTGCCAATTCTGAGTGCTGATCAATAATATACCAATCACATTGAATCAGTCTTATAGCGTTTTCGGCCCGATCGAGCTTGCACCAGTCTAGATAAAAAATGCTTTGCTATTAGTTGACGTTACATGCTTTATCAATAGGAGAGCATGTAACGTCATTAATTCAATTGATGATTGGTGCAAATCCAGACGGGCCGAAAACGCCATTATTATGATTGGTTCATTATTGATCGGCAGAATTGGCAGTCGAGTCAGCCTGCAGAGTTGATAGTCTGATACAGACTTTAGATAGGAGGAGAGATGAGGCAGACTCATATACATAGATCAAGCATTTTATTCGTAATCGAAAGTGACAGTTTGACAGGACTCGTTGCATTTCTTTCTATCTTGAGAGAAGATAGAGAAAGAAAGAGAGAATGGAGGGCGGGGAAGTATTCTTGACAGTTGTAGATGTAGATAAAGGAAGAGTGATCATAAAAATAAAAGATAAAATCATAAATTTCTTATTTTGAAGTTAAAATTTATGTTTTAAATTTGTTCAAATTATTATACAAATTCTAATGATGCTTCCAAAGCTAGAACTAAATGCATACAATAATACATTCCCAATATTTTTTGCTAATTTCTCATTTCTGAGATTGAAAAATATTAATAATATATAATTGTACCTGTGTAGATTAATAAACTTGTGTCAACTTAGTCTTAAGATTCTCGACGCTAGAGATACAAATTTTCGTCATTTTCCATATTTTTTTCTTTGTGTCGTACTTTGAATACGTGAATCAACTAACATCAATAACATGAGAAATATTATATACGTGCTTTTGCACCTTGTATCTTTACGCTACTTATATTTATATAGATAGACCTCGCTCGCATGGAAAGTCAAACGCCTTTAAGCGGGGGAGATGTGGGTCTTGCTTTGCATGAAATATCTCTTTTATTCCGTTTTGGTATAAAAGAATAGCATTATGTAAATTATATAAAATATATGTTAGTAAAATATACAATTTAAAAATTACGTTCTCTTTATAAAAATTATTTTGTTAATAACTTTTTAACGAATAGCACGTTTCGGCTCATTTTTGAGCCTTCATTAGAATATAGACTAATAAGTTTAAAATTCGTAGCATGTAAAACGTTAAGACTTTATTAATCTGGGTACCTATCATGAAACATGTCAATGAATTCCAATCGAAATTATTTCGTTTTCCCTAGAAAACACAATAAAAAATTGAATAATTCCGAAATCCATTTCGATTTTTTTCCATGATAGATGCTCTGCATACATCGATATAGTAAAAATTCAGTTAAGGGGGGATAATCTCCAAAACATCATGCGGGTATCATTCTCAGACCAAAAGGTTAAAAGACCAAATGAAATAGAAATCCAGATTGCTATTGTGAATAATTAAACTGTGAATAGGGGGAACGACAAGAAATTACCGTTCAGACGAGATGAAAGTAACTTATCATAGGCGTTGTAAGCAGTGATGCACATTTGGCGCCCTCCGGCACCACAAAGAAGCATCCCTTCCACTTTTGCCCTATCAAGTAACGCCGCGCTCGGCTAGCTTCGGCGCTGAACGAGCGAAGCAATGATAGAAGCTATCCTTCTCATCTTCGGCAACCTTTGATGCACCAAGAGCAAACGAGACAGCGTGAGAGAGACCATCCTTCTCACTTGTTACAAACGACCAGAACAAGAAGGACAGGTTCTCTCTTACGCAGTCTCGTTCGCTCTTGGCTCGAAGGCTATCGAAGACGAGAAGGATAGCTTCTATCACTGCTTCGCTCAGCGCCGAAGCTAGTCGAGCGCGGCATCACTTGGTGAGGCAAAAATGGAGGGGATGATTCTTTGTAGTTCCGCGGGCCAAATGTACATCACTGGTTGTAAGTGGGCATATAAAACAAAATAAAACGTGTAAAAACGTGTTTCTTGTCGGTCTCCCCTATTCATAATTTGTACTTACAATTAGCCAAAATCAGATATGCGTAACATCAGATACTGTGCCGGAAGTTGTTATAGTACTTATCATCTTTTTATCTGATCAAACTAATATATATTAATATATATTAATAAATTAATGTAATAATTAAGTAAACGGTTTAAATTTTCTGATTTTAATCTGAAATTTGTAATTAACAATCTCAAAGATTTTAATTATTGAGTTATTATGTGAAATAAAAGAATATTTTCTTTTTATATTGTCAAAAATAAATTATCATTGTAACTCTTAAAAACGAATATGAAAAAGATATGAAGAACTCAATTCCAATAAGAAATATACAAGCACACAAGCACTCACACACGCATGCAGGCGTGAACAAGTCAGCTTTTTTCTGCAAAATTTTAGTTGGATATGACAAATGATTTAATGTCAGAATAAAAGAAAAAATTTTTTAATAGAAATTTGCTTGTGTTTATATCGAATATTATTTTTTTCCAATATAGGTTAACGTAAACATTTATGTATATATATATACATTAACATCATCAACTGTAATAAAAATTGCATTTTCAGGACATTTTCTTTTTTACAATCTCAGTACAAAATCACATAAATTCTAAATCAGCAGTAAAGTTATGTTATTTGTATATTTAACAAAATAAATTTTAATTTAATTATTAAGATATTTTGCTTATCATAAGAGACAAAACGATTTGTTTAACTTGTGCTTAGTAACATGTATAATTGGATTCATTTATTGATTCTCTGTGTAAGTGCGATCAAGGATTTCTTTTATTTTCATCTGATATAGAGGAACAGGAGCATCGGGGCTGCAATTCATATTTGCTGCCGCAGTCAGCAACAGAGAGGATTGCACCTTTAATCAAGATTTCTACCAATTTGTGAGCACCGGCGGTGCGAAGACAAAGCCTATTGTTGCCGTAACTGGTCGGAGCTTCAAGTGTTCCAACGCAACGGTGAGAGTCTGATGCGTGTATAACGGGTGTGCAAACAAGAAAGATCGATAAACATTCTCAATATTTCAATTACTTATTTATTATTAATATTAAATAATATACTTATTGAATTTTGTGTATAATAGTAAAATACTATTAAATACTATTAAATAATAATAATAATTTATAACTTATAGAATTTATAACGTATAGATTTATTCGACTTCAGTTATCAATTTATGATTATTTCTTTGATAGTATACATATTAAGAGATATTTTATAAAAACCGAAAATTTTAAATATTAGGCTAAAATATGAATTTATATATTCAAATTAACTTAATAATTGTCACGCTTTTATTGAATTAATATTATAGAAATAAAAAATAAATTATTTAGAGTATATAAGTATACACTAAATTTTTGGTAAATCTCACTCCAAAAAGATTAAAATATTAAAAGGTTGCCATTATTGAAAAACAGCTAAAATTTGCACACTTGAATAAGAGTGTTAAATTTTTATTCTTCTTTTGGCTTGAAACTCACTTTAAAGAAAAGAAATCTCACTCCTTTTTTGGAGTAAATCTCACTTCATAAGTGTGAAATCTCACTCCAAAAAGAGAGTGAAAATCTATCACTTTTAAGAGTTTGTCTTTTTCAATAGTGACAATATTTTAATCCTTTTGGGCTGAGATTTCACTCCAAGAAATTTAAAGAGTAGAAAATATAAATCACTGAAATGATTTCACAAATCAGAAAGTTTTAAGCTAATTCTAAAAATACATTTTAATTTGAAAACTTATTCCATAAAATTTTGAAACAAATTCTTTTAATTTTTTAAATCTATCATTTAATTCTCTAGTACATACGATTACCTATTGAGTTTATTTAAGTATAACCAATCATAACTGTTAAATTAATTAATGAATTCAATCACTCGCACTACGTTCGATCAGTGTATATTATAAAAGCTGCTTTATACAGAATATCTCAATGCAGTGATACAATATAATCAACTTTGACAATGAAAGGACATATATGTTAAATAATCTGACAATATCATTAATAGATAGTTAATTGTTTAATATATTTATATATATTTTTACATTTCACTTTCTAATTTCGTGTAACAGCTTTTAATATTTTAGTACGCACTGATTTAGCGTAATGCAAAAAAGACCAAATTCGTTATATGAGATGAACAACTACTTAAGGATTACCCCGTATATGCATATCTTTACTTTCGAAGAGGGACAGGAAGAGATGAGTATTCTGTATAGTAGAGGTTGTGACACTCAGGGACTGCCGAACTAGTCGCTTCGCATCCCAGAAGTCTCTACCCCATCGCTCGCTTCCGGCTAAACTCGGCTGCCGTCGCATCCCAAGCAACTTGAAGCCACTCGTAGTTTGTTTGTGTTTGCTAATTGTGAATTGTCTACTTCTTGGTGCTGGTTTGTATGCATGCGGTACCGAGGGAGATAGATGTTATCTCTAAATAGCATAGAGGATAAGAGAAAGATAGATAGGAGAAATAGATGAATAGATAAATAAAGGGAGAGGAAGAAAGGAAGAGAAGTAAATTCGAAGCTCAAGACGAAGTGAGCTTCCAGCTGGAAACACATACCTACGAAATATTTAAATCAAGAGAGAGTTCGAAGAGTTGTACTGACTTCTTCTTTTTCATAGCCATATTTATCTATTGTGTATTATACGACTTTAATGCCATGTAATACATACTCATTTATTTCACTAGTTGATGCTAGCACAAGAAATCTATCACATAACAATCATTTACGAATGCATGTTTCGCCATCTTTCAATTAATCTATTATTTTAATTGTCCGTGAATCAAAGACATATTGAGCACATTTAATCGTTAGAAACATGAAGACGTATAAAGAATTGTATATTATTAATTACACTATGTTAATTTTAAAAAAAATTATAATTTTATGGATAACAATTATTTGTATTCATCTATTAATTTTTTGCTGAAGAAGGATAAAAAATTAGCCGAAACATGTACAAGTATTTCTCCATGATTTAATTATTTAATATAAAATATTTTTAAGAAACAAAAAACTGCGCACAGCGTCTACGGCGCCAATTCCCAATTGCCTGCTTATCATTTGTTTATTATTTTTGAATAATAATTTTGTTTAGGAAGAGTAGATTAGATACAATCACATACACACACATGAAACATATACTATACATAAAACAGCATACTATAATCTTTCTTTTTTACTTTTATTGCTTTTATTTTGCACGGTGTCTTACTTTTTAATATGTAATACATAGTGTGTACTTTTAAATAATTACTACTTTTTTTATTTATTAAATATCTATAATAAAAGTTATTCACAACTTAATTTTGAAGGATTAACAATCTGCATAATTACAATGACTTATTACAATTTAAAATACAGACACTAAAAGAAAAATGTAAATGTTTTCGGGATTTTTACTCATTAATAGTTTTAATAAAAAAATAATTTTTAAAAATTGGTAATGAATTTTACTCTACTGTTTAATATTAAAAACTGTTTTATTATATAATGCAATTACAATAAAA
>Ga0157363_1005468_pt1 | contig 11846 bp, 6 predicted proteins | sample AttsexASBM1_FD_111477 | JGI IMG/M metagenome (GOLD analysis project Ga0157363, IMG submission 111477) | Fungus gardens microbial communities from leaf cutter ant in Ribeirão Preto, State of São Paulo, Brazil - Atta sexdens ASBM1 | ecosystem: Host-associated > Fungi > Mycelium > Unclassified ...
ATATTAAAACACTTCTCATATTTATATTATTATATTTTTATGTTTATTATATTATTATATTTTTTTTTATATATATATATATATATATATATATATATATATATATAATTGATTGAGAACTCTTCAAGAGCTCATATTTGAGTAGAATGTCCAACAATATAGTTTTGAAGACAACATAATAATATAAATAAATTATCTAATGCATTGATTAAAAAAAAATGTCACTATATAACACTTAAAAGAATTTTATAATCTAATCTCTTAAACGTAAAAAAATGTTGCATTACTGCAATATGTGATACTATATACAAATATCGTACAGATTCCTGAATTAATTTTTACACAACATTTACACAAGACAAAATTGTATCGTCAAAATATATTTTATTTAGTTGATAATAAAGCCATATTTTAGAGGCTCGTCTCAAAAAATTGTTCTATTAGATCACGAATAAAAGATCTTATTATACTGTAGAGGAGACTGAAGCTAGTAGACTATAAGGTAGGTAAGTAGATAGATTAATCGAGGCTACGTTCAAAGCTAAATATGCGTAAACGTGTGTTTGAACATGCAGCTTCGACTGCTCAGTCTGTTATGATTTCTCGATGCGGACGCATTTACATTAGATGTTATGCTATAATTTCAAAAAATCAGTAATATTTTTATTCTTTAAGTTTTCGTTTTATTTTTCTGTCTTCATCATCATATACTGTTAATATTTTAAAAAAATAAACGGATAGGGCTAGTAGGCTAACTTCGGCCTATATGACTTATTTAGTGACTTTCTCATTTAGTGAAGATTTTTATGCCTGTATTCATAGTCAGGCCTTATATTTAAAAAAGCTTTAAGTACAAGATGTGATATAAATATGGGCATTATTGTATCTACTCTCAAAATTTCTCGGAGTGAAATCTTATTCTAAAAGAGAAAATATAGTCATTTTTGAAAAATAGTGAAAATATTTCATTTCTTGAAAAATAATGACAGTATTTCATTCCTTTAAAGAGGTATACCTCAATGGTAAATGTTAAATTTAATTCTCTTACGTCCAGTCTTGATGAAACTAGGCCCATTCGATGTTTTTGCATGAAACGATCGAATTTAGCAGGAAAAGCGTCGCTCTGTCACTCACTGCGACCATTGTTAGATTAGGAAATCTGTCACTCTTACTCCAAAATAGAAATGAAATGTTTCACTTTATAAGAAGTTCGGATGACGATGATTAGATAGACTGTTATTATTTATTTAGTGATAAACAATGATTTAATGATAAAATATATGTATATGTATAAGTGTATATTACAGATTTTTTTATTTTATATATTAAATATTGTTTAAAATGTATATTTATAAAGATTTTATTAATATATAGGCAAATATATAGCTTAAATTAAATTAAATATTATTTTTAAAATCTTATATATCAAACTACCCTACATCATGTTTCATCCTACCGATCCCGGAGTTAATTGATGAAGCGGATGGAATGTATTAGAAAAATGTTTTTTTTTCATATTAGTTATCAGTTCCCCTTTATTATTCAAATATAATTAGATAATCAAATATATGTAATAATTGGTACAGAATTCATTTTTTCGATTAGTTTCTTAATTTCGTCCATAAAAATTTGAAAATGAAAAGTGAGTCTACTAGCCCCAATCTCCCCTACTTTTATCTTTTATTCATGATTTTTACTTATAAGAAAAAGATCTTTGTCGCGTCTATCTAATGGCAGTGACGCATAATTGCTTATTATATTAATACCTAACATTTGTAAGTAGTATCATAAAGAGCTTTTTTAGAAGACTTTTTTTAGAAGACGGAATGATGACTCTTCTTGATATCATTTTTAATAGATTTGAAATCTTTAATAAGTTATTTTAAAGAATTTTTCCTTTTAATGCTGATTGGGATGTAATCAATTTATAATATTATGTGACATTATTGTTTTTTGTTTATTTCTTACGAAAAGTTGATCAGACCTACAATATTACGGGAAAGATTGACTTTTCTATATGCCAATTATTCAATCTTTCGGTCAAAATTCGCGGGGGCTTTCATAAAATCACCTCTACGTATGAATACTCGATGAAGGCATCGAAAAAGTTCTCACTCGCAGACGTTACGAGATTCGCTACAAATCGCGATTGATTTTACGGGCTCAGGCGCTAAACGGATTAATGTCGGACCGAATCATATTTGCCCGTTGTTCCTCGAACGTGTCCACGTACTGACCTAGATCGATTCTAATCTGGTCGCGCTTCATCCAACTCGGAGCTTATGTCGAAATTGTTCCCGTTGGCAACCGACTGATCGGCCAGTATACTCCTTTGATGGCCTCTTCAGGTTGCGGAATATCCGCCTAAGTGCCATTAAGTATAGTAAGATATGAGGAATGGTCGCCGTTGTGTATTCATCGACCATTGCGCACCTGAATGCCCGACGTTCCCTATCGGGATTGGCATAGGGAGACGCATTTACGCAGTTACTCAGGGTGCTGTTTATCGACAGCGGCTGTATCGAGGCTCTGGCTGCTGGGATGCAAATGACTCCCGTACATCACGTCGATAGTACACATCCGCAGACAAAGGACTGAGATACTTACCTGTCGATGAAACGGACTCCCTGACACAACGATGAGGTAATGAAGACATAGGCCGTTGTTGTCTTTATCGATGCCTTTTCTTCTTACGCGTTGAATATCAATCGCTGGGAATTTCTACCCGATTCTGAAACTGCGGGAAGAGGAAGCGGATAACTGGAATGGAGGAAATTGAAATACATTCGATATTTTGAGACAGTGACATGCATTTTCGTTGCAGTAAAATGCGCACAGAAAATATGGCCGTTATTTTTTATTATTTAAAATAATTTCGATATCAAAAAATATAAATAAATGAATAAAAAAATCACATTAAATCAAGTTTGATAAATGCACATACAATAAATAAAAAAAGAAAATTAATAATATATTTCAAATAAGGATGAAAAAATTAAAACTAAATTAAATTGTTCATTCTTAAAAGATGATTAAGGAATGAATAAAAATGAGATAAAGAATGATAAATTTGTATTGACTGTGCTACAATAAGTCTTCTTCAGTATAACAAAATTCTTAGAAAAAGTAAAAAAAAAAAGAACGTGAAAATTAATAATAATATTAATTTATATCATCCTTTATATTCAATTTCATTATAAATATTCAATTTCACTAGCTAATTTGATATTGGAAATTATCTTATTCTACTTATTTTGAGTATTAAAAGCATTAAACAATAGTGCTTTTAATACTCAAGATAAGTAATTAATCACTACATATCAGAATTAAATTTCTAAGGAGTGAACAAATACAATACAGTAATGATACATTAGATACTAATTTATCATTCTTTATTCTCATTTTTATTCATTTCTTAACCATCTAATTTAAGAATAAATATATACATTGAGTTGGAACAAGTTTGTAGTGCTACTTCATGTGTAACATGTCGACATGATTTTTGAAAAATCTATCAATTATATCATTTAAATAAAGCAAACTACTTTAAGAATCTGTCTTTCTATTTTAACAATCTGTTTTTTTTTTATTGCAGTGCATGGTGTTTTTTAATGAATTATAAGCATTTAAAGTTAAAATTTTCCTGTTATATTAGGTCTATTTTTTATTGCTGCACTCTGAACCGGTGCAATAAGTTGAAGTGAAAAAACGTATATTTGTTTCACTTCAACTTATTGCACAGACCTTTAGTTTGCGATAACTCAGTAATAAAATATTTTAGGAATATAAAAAACGATTTTGTGGGAAAAACTTTAAGCTATCATGTTTAATTGTTTTAGAAAGTTAAAAACTTTTACAAATTATTTGAGTACGTGACTACAAAGAAAAGTTTCCCCTTTTATTCGGCCAATTTCCCATTTTATTTCGGCTTGTAGTTTTCTATGTGTAAAAATTACCAAACTCATAGAAACTCAGAAACATAGTAACCTTTTAGGTTGAAAATAGAGATTTTATGCTTTAAAATTCTTTTTTAAATTTAAATTTCATTTATTTTTAACAAAACTACTTGAATTTTAAAATTCGTTACGCTACGAACTGTTCCGACTTAATAGTTTTTATCTTTTCAATGCTATTAGGTTCGTATTATTGATCATTTTTTTCCTTAAATATGAATAAAACATGTTCAAAATGAAATATTTCGCATTTTTTAGTTTCTGTACGATAAAGAATCCTTTCTAAATTATTAACAACTTATCAACTCTTGTTTTATATGCACGCAGAGTGATTCTTAAAATGAATTCAATCAAATATTCGATTATTTAATTAAAAATGTGACGGTTGTTGAGACGAAACATTATGCAAATAAACGCGATCCAATTTCTCGTGCGGATTTTTAAATAGGGAAAAATGGATGCGTAACAAAGGCTTGCGGAATGAGAATTCTTTCGTATACTTATGTGCAATATCTCTCACAAATAATCGTTATTTTTTCTTCTTTAATTGTCTTTAGGAATTCTGGTACAATTGGATCCAACATAAATAATAAATCGATACTGCTCATTTATATATACATTAATGGTACGTTCGATAGTTTAACATCCTTCGAATAGTGTCGCTAAGAGCGTATCGCTGATCGCTCGTATGCTAACAAGTAATTGATCTCATACAATCGGGTTAAACTTATTTGCTACCAGTCGTCCTCGCTCTTCTGCGACTCGAACGCGAAACAATTAATTCGCGCCCGCATTCGAGTCATGTTCTTATATCATTTTCGAAATATACAGAAGCAGAATTAGCGACCCGCGTGCGCGAAAGCCATTTACAAGTACTAACGAGAACAGATCTCGTTCAGCGTATAAAAAAGCACGGGAATCAGGAGAGATGTGATGGGAAGGAGGGAGGAAGAAAAGGGGAAATGCGGTGGTGAATTTGCAGAACTCGTGCCCGATAACGATCGGTGGAACGATCGATCATCAGGAACGCATCTTGTCGGGAACTCTTCTCCAGGAACATACAACCACGTCGCGCACTTTCTCCTTCTCGTAACGGAGATCTCTCGGTCGCTACCAGATATTAGATTCAGGGATGCGCAAAATTTTATCGCGTTTTGCGTCGGATCATCTAACCCCTCCACATTACTTCAGCAAAATTTCTGATATTACCTCTCGGCGCACTTTTCTCCCTATAATTTTGTTTGAAAGTAAAGTTACTCCTTGACGGCGGAGGGATTAATATTTAATATGTTCGCACTTCGCGCGGTGCTTCGCGTGTTTTGCGTATCGAAAGAAAATTAAGTTACGGGCGAAAGAGTGAAGGGTTTTTCGTACTTTGTGCATCCCTGGTTCACACGGGCGAACCATGACGTTAATGCAATCGAAAATCGAATCCTTTTTATTTATAAGACTGTATTGCATCTTCACTAATTTTTTTTTCGAGAGTCGCTTCCTAATTTTTCTCGATGGCTGATTGGCTTGATGATTTAAATGATCTCTCTATTTTGATCGTATCAATTGATTCCACTGAGCACGATAATCATGGCAATCGAATATTTTATATTACGATATAAAGTTTCCACTTATTTTTTTGAGATTCTCACTGATTCACTTTTTTTTAGTGATAAAGTTCATTCGCTGAAGCGCATCCAGAATGTTTTTTGGCAGGCCACAATCATCGATACTATAATATTGATTGATGATAAAAGTCTTGACTGCGTTTTAGATAACGAAGCACTCGATCTGAGAGGGTGAATTAGTAAGAATTATATCGTGGTTCTCTTAATCATTCCGAAGAGAGTTACAGCGATTGTTTATCGTTACATTCAAGAAGATATATACAGTACGACTATTCGTGGGTCGATCGTGCTGCTAACAATGCGTATCTGAGACGTATTGAATTCTTAAGGTAGTATTCAGCACGAAAACGTTTTTGCTCGACAGAAAAATAGAGCAAATAGAGACCGTCGGAAAAATTTCCTTGTATCTCTATCATTCTTTATCATTTTATTCTCTATCTTTACCATTTTATTTTCATATCGATGGTTAAAATTCGTGATACATAAACAAATAATACAAATTCGAAAATAAATATGAGTAAATTATGTAATTAATTGTTTAAATTAGCAAATTGTCCAATTGTCATGCGCATATAGATTAATAAAATTTGGTGTCATAGACGTAATAGATACCTTTATATTTGATATTAATAATCATCACGACATTATACATTTCAACGCGTTATAATTTCGATAAATTAACATCATTATACCATTACATTTTTCGTACGTTTTTCTTTCAGAATGCTCCAAAATCTTTATATATGTTACAAATATACCAATAGAAACGTGTCATTGTAAAAAAAGATTTTTATTTATAACAAAAAAAAGCTTATTATTGGTAAGTACTTAAATTTCATTTTTACATTGTGACCTAATTTTAGCAAATCCTAGTATAAAATGTATTACGTAAAACATATACTATGTATGATTTTCTAGTCATTTATGGCAACAATATTGAAGACATTCAAATAAATAATCCATTATTTTCATCGTGATCTTTCCAATCATCGATATATTCTATTTTTCTCGCTGTTTTGAATATTGTATAGTGACGATATGTCTTTGGCCTAATCGGGATAATTTTGATCCAAATTTAAAAAATGCCTAGATATCATAAAATTAAAGAGACATCTTAAGAAATTTTATACCGGGGTGTAGTCCTCTAATTTTTTTTAAAAGATTATTTAGGGTGTTTTTATACCCAAGTCTATCAATAACTATTATTAACAACATATTATATATTATAGATTGTTTTCCTGATTTATTAATATTTGAGAACATTATGGATATAGATTTAGTCATAATTTTTTAAAAAAGTAAATAGATACCAAACAAATATTAAAAAGAATAAGTGACTAACTATGAGACTTACTATGATGTAGTATGTATTTTTTAAAAGTAAATTTTAATTAATGTAAGATTTTTTTTATTGTAAGTTTTCGTAAAATTGTATATTTAAAAGTTCGTAAAGAATAATTATTAAAAAAAAAGAATACGTTAAACAATATTAATACAAAACAATTATATTTTACAACACTTCAACAATATTTTTTTGCTACTATGATATAAAAATATTCCAGGTGATTTTCGAGTTGACATTTTTAAGACGTTTTATGTCCGAGTTTTAATATGTGTTATGTGTAGAACATTATTGAAATTTGCGCCAAAACTATCCTGAATTCAAATCAAAGTTATCCCATGTTATGGTACATCTCTTAAAAATATAACACAAAAATAATGCATTGTTAGCACGTAACAACATCGGTTTACGTCGCACACTGCCATCACGTTTGCGTACGCACTTCCCTTGTTAGGATCGACCCACTCGTGATCGGAGATCTATGAAGACGTATACACGGATAGACCAGTATGATACGATTCTTTAATCACTTAAAGCTTAATTTTAGTGAGCGCGAATTTTCGCGCTTGTTTCTCGCACGTCGTCCGCACCGTGCTTTTCCATCGTCGGAAATCCAGAACACCAGTCTCGCTTCCGTAGCGTTTTTTTCCCGCATTCACATCAATCTTAACAGTATCACTCGACGACCTCGACGTGTCAGCTTCACGCAAAATCTTTCAGTTTTGACACAGTTAAATCGCGTGTCGAATGCGCACTCGGACGAACGAATAATTCGGAGAATTGAATCACTAGACAGATCAGAGATAATGGCGAGTTGAAATATTCAGAGGTTTCGGACGCACGTGGATTTCTGATACCTGATTGAAATCATCTCAAATCACTCAAAATCCGGAGCTTCCTCCTATCAGGGCATTGAAATCAGATGAAATCCGAGGACTTAGCACGCGCATCGAATTAATCGTATCCGCAGTAACTGTGTCGTCGCGAGTTTCCGTTCCCCCCCCCCGCAATAAACTTTCCGTCACTTTCCGCGACTGATATATTTCCCGGGTCGACGCTGCTCGGATGCCGCAACTGAACGCCGGGCGGAACTTTATTCGAAGAACATTCCGGGCGCGTCAGCTGGTTGCGTTAACTGCGACCGCACAAGCCGACCGTAGACGTGATATAATCTCGATCATCTCGGACGGGAATGCAATTAATTTAAAATACATTTAATACATACGGAATGCTACAGATTAAAAGATCAAACCATGACAATGGTCCTTAATGCGTAGAAAGAAAAATAAATATTATATGTGTGAAGGAATGAATTTGTATGAAAGTAAATCGAATATAAAACTGAGTAATTTTGGTTTAACTGTGAGAGAAAACAATCGCATGAACTCAAACAGAACAACATGTCATAATAACGTATCAAAATGACGTCAAAATACATCGTGACTGATTGAAAAGTGACTGGTGTTAAAATGGCTCATTTAGGCTCATTTTAACACTATTTTAATGTCACGATGACTTCTTGTTATGCTTGAGAAATTAATATTTCCAATTAAAGGCGCGGATATAACGAGCCGCCTTAGCATAACGATGAGAAAACATATCAGCTAAACTCCGTATCGACTACGCCGATATTTCCCTCTTGTGAACAACGGTACGTCGAGCTTAGTTATATAACTTATCGAGTCTATCATACACGCACACGGATACGCGACGGTCTCGTGGCCATAGTTGAGGATCGACCCTCGGGCTCGTAAATTCGGTGTCCTGAGATGCAAATGGAACGCCCGGGCGAAACTGCAGGCGTCCTCCATTGCCAAAGCTACGAATTCCGCATGGCCCGGGCCCGCATAATTCAGAGATACTTCAGTGGCTTTTTCGTCTCTCGCGAAAAGCGAAAATCGATTATTGTCGTAGCCGATTCCGTTAGCTAGTCCCATAGTAGACGGCGAGCACGTTTTTGAGGGAAATATTTATTCGACGAAATTCTTTCGCGCGCAAGAATCAACTCCGAAGAAGTGCTAAAACTCTCGGGGCAAGAAAAATTGCCGGTCTTACAAGCCCGAGAGAGATGTGCAATTTTTACAATAACAAATTTATATTATAACGTTTCTCTCACCTGTGTGATTTATTTTCCTCGCTGTTGTATTCTTTAGTAACAATAACAATAACAACAATAATAACAGTAACAACAATAACTTTGAGATAAAAATTAAATAACACAGAGATAAAATTAAATAACACAGAGATAGAAATTAACCAGATCTTTTACGTTTTTCAAAGATATAAAATATTTACTCCGTACATTGAAACAAACAAATTTAAAATATGCATTTTGAACTCAGTGTCTATATTCTAATAGTAAAAGCAATGTTCTAATATAAAATATGAGATTGCAACGTATATGATATGATGCGCATTCGTGATTGAAAAGAAATTGCATTCAAAAGCCGGTGATGCAAAGTTTTCAAGAAGGTCGAAATGCACACCGACGGCTTACAAGACATTCGTATGATGCGGCGTACAATATACACACATATCTCGGAAGTTTGTGCGACCGAGGATAAATACGGTAAACCTCAAAATATTTGTTCTCTTCGATGGAAGAAGCCATACCGCATCCGGTGACTAAAAATTGAGTAGAATTCCACGCAGTAGTTTTGCCGGCGTATGTGGGTCGTCTGGTTAGTCCGTCCGGACATGAAAACACGCTGGTTCTTACCTCTTGAAATTCACGACAGTCAGCTGTGTTCACCAATAGATCTCCACGATCTACGCTATCTACCGCGCCCGGGGAAAAGAAATGCTAATTCCGCCGTCGCAAATGTCGACATGAGAGAAATCATTTATCCTTTGAAACATCTTGCTTATTCTCAAGAAGAGAATTCATTCTGTCGTTACCTAGTTTATACATTCTCAAATTCGCACATCATCTCGGATCTACACGTCGCTATTTTCGATTGTTGCAGCATAGTACGGTGAGACATAGAACATGTGTAGAACGAAAGTTGCTTTAAGGAAACGTGAATCGGACAGGGCCGGTCCCGAGTTCGTGCTCCGGAAGCGAGAGCAAAGCCAGTGAAGCCTCTCTTACACGCGGTTGCAGCTGCTAACGGTTGCCGCACATTGTCTTCTCTGCTTTCTCTCCGCGCACTTTCCTACCCTGGCGAGCCAATCGCAATGCGGAAAGAAGATCGAGCTGATTTATAGAGTAGATGATGATTAGCGCAGATGGTGCTCCTGCCCGTCCTTCTTTTTCTGGTCTCTCCTTTTCCGCACCACCTTCGTCGTCATCCCGATCTTGTTTGGGTGAAACTATTAGCCGTTACTCTCTTACTGCAGTGTCTCGTGATCGACCAGTCACCTCGCGAAGGAGCCGGCGTGCAGGAGCAACAGGAGCAACGCGAGCGTCCGCGTGGCCGCGCCGCTATTGCTAGAGTTCCCGTGTTGCATGGCCGCCGGATGCTCCCCTGAAACCCAAGAAAGCCGCATACATATATAAATTATTTTGCAGACGGGGCAGACTAGGCAGTCAGGGAAATGCAGCGAATGGAAAATTTACATCACCGTCTGCGTCTCTCTCTCTCTCTCTCTCTCTCTCTCTCTCTCTCTCTCTCTCTCTCTCTCTCTCTCTCCCTTACCCTCCTTCCTGCTATACCATTTCTGACTTTTTCTTTCCTCTTTCATTTTCTCCAGGAATTTGTGTGTAAGAGAAATATATACAGCACAATAACTTATAATAAAATAACGGCACCATAATTCCTATTTTTATTTTAATTTAATAGATTTTTTTTTATGAATTTAGTAATCCACGTTTTTGTAACATTACACAGAAAGAATGATTTTGCTGAAATATTTAAAATTAGATACAATATAATACTCTGAAAATAAATTTTGTTGGACTATCGAAATAATTATAGGGATAACCGGGATCGGTTATCATAGTCTTTGATTAATAATTTTTAGAAAAAGGTGGATGCCTGATTATTAAAATATTATATACATTATAATATACCTACATTCTTTAAGTACTTTCTTTAAGTAAAAAAATATTACTCGTGAATTCATCATATCGTAAAAATTAGTTATTTAATTTTGAAGCTGCGAAATGAAGCTGCGAAAATGTAACAATTAACTCCGTGTTCTGGATTGATTGTTCCCCCAGTTCTAGGATCTTGGCAGTAGCATATTTTTTACGAATACATATAAAAAATATAATTTTTATATAAAAATATAATTTTATTTTAATACCAATTCTTTGAGAAATAATAATAATTAATATACAAATAAAATAGTTATTTTAATCATACGTAATTTATTTTTGTACCTTAGTTTCTATATAAAAAATAAAAAACATATATATTTATATGATATATAATGTTTGTAAGTATATTCTCTAAAAATGTGTTTTCTAAAGAGAGAGATATTAAAGTTAATTGGCACCTAATCTCGTCTCATTTTGATTAATCTACCCTTTATTAGCCATTTTTAAGAAAAGAGATTGTATTCACAAACTTTGTCAATGATTAATTAATTGTAGCAAAGATCTTTTAAGACATATCATTTTCTATGTATACAAAGATATTGCGCTTAATAATGCCAAAGACTTGTCAGACAAGTCTTGTAAAAATAAGTGATAAGAAAAATTTAATTTTTTTATTCATCAACTTCATTTTCTTAAAAATCGCTATAAATAATATATATAATGCTTGTGGTGCAAATCATTTTATACAATAAATTAATATTATATCATTATTCAATCTATTAGGTGTACAAAAAAGTTCTGAGCTTTAGATTTGATACAACCGAAATAATAATTTAAATTTTATATATCTTCCCGCCTTTTTGTGATTTTAAAGCGTTAACATTTGGCCTTCTAAAATGCCATATGGTTTGACGTTTGATGCACATAACCTCAAAAATCAGTAGTGTTCA
>Ga0157363_1005469_pt1 | contig 11846 bp, 8 predicted proteins | sample AttsexASBM1_FD_111477 | JGI IMG/M metagenome (GOLD analysis project Ga0157363, IMG submission 111477) | Fungus gardens microbial communities from leaf cutter ant in Ribeirão Preto, State of São Paulo, Brazil - Atta sexdens ASBM1 | ecosystem: Host-associated > Fungi > Mycelium > Unclassified ...
ATTCGAAGACAAAGAATTAGAGGCATTACTCGAAGAAGATCAGAGTCAAACGCAAGAGGAGCTTGCAGAATCATTGGGGGTAACTCAACAAGCCGTTTCTGTACGATTGAGAGCCATGGGAATAATTCACAAACAAGGAACTTGAATGCCTTATGAACTGAAACCGAGAGACATTGAAAGGCGATTTTTCATTTGCGAACATCTGATTCAAAGACGACAGAGAAAAGCATCGGATTGTGACTGGAGATGAGAAATGGATATTCTACGACAACCCCAAGAAGAAATAATATTACGCTAAACCCGGTCAATCGTTGCCATCGACCTCAACATCAATACCACGGCCGAACATTCATAGTTCGAAGATCATACTCTGTATCTGGTGGGACTAAAAGAGTCTTGTTTATTATGAACTGCTGAAACCTGGCGATTCCATTATGGGCAATCGATATCGGCTACAATTGATTCGTTTAAGCCGTGCATTGCGAGAAAAACGGCCGGAATATGAGCAAAGACATGATAAAGTTATTCTTCTTCATGACAACGCTCGGCCTCATGTCGCTAAAGTCGTAAAAAAATATTTGGAAACGTTCAAATGGGACGTTTTACCGCATCCGCCGTATTCTCCGGACATTGCTTCTTTTGATTACTGGTTGTTCCGAAGGATGCAGCACGATTTGGCAAGTCATTGGTTCACATCTTTCGCAGAAATCGAAAATTGGCTCCAAAATTGGATCGCCTCCAAAGATGAGTCATTTTTTCGAGATGGAATTCGAAAATTACCTGAGAGATGGGAAAAAGTAGTAGGCAGCGATGGACAATACTTTAATTGATCTGTTCATTCATTTTGTTTTAAAATAAATGCATTTTTGAACGGACCGAACTAATGTAAATTCATTAATAATAAGTTTTACTTTGACGAAGATGATAAAGAAATCCCGAATGTCATTCCCGAAGAATCGTACGAAACACGTGACATTAACAAGTATCTAAGACGTGCAATTCTACAATTTCATCCTAATGATATGCGAGAGAGAAAACGCTTCGCAAAGAGGATGAACAGTACTATCATTGATTATTCATGCCAATAAAAAAATGCGCTTATTGAATAAATTTCATCAAACCTCACAATATTGGATCGCTGTTGGGATTTTCATCGAATCGTGTGCTGGAGTCACAACAGTGACACGAATCAGAAGTATCCATGAATATCATTCAATCAACGTAAATATCATTCATATTGAATGCAACGTGATCACGGGCACATACAGCAACCGTAACACGATATATGAATTTTCACCGAGCGTGCCACCAGCGAGAATATAAGATATTAGAAAGACCGACACAGATCATTTACCTTCCAATCATCGTATGGAATACGATCTGAGTTTGGCGTTGTGGATCAAGATGGATGATTATTCGATTTTCGTGGAGAAGAAATCACAGATTGCATATATGAAGGCGACAGCGATAAAGTAATACACAACGTGAATTGCTTGTTCTGAATAAACAGGTGAAACGGACTAGAGACATAATTTTTGTTAGAGGGACAACGATCAGAAATATTCGATCGTTCAGTACAAGGAAACTTACTGCGTCAAACGTTAAATTTTTACAATCATTGGGCTTTATTATATGAAACATTTGAGATGATTGATATCTTGAATATTGGAGGTGGTCGATCTTTGACGATAGTATCGTCAAATTCGAGTTTCACACGTATCTGTACGTTTGGACATAGCGACGAGATACCCATACAATAAGAATATCCATACAATAGCAGGATTTATACACGCTACCGTGTGAAAATGTCCTCTATGTCGAAGACAGATTGACGTCAGAGGAAAAGGATCAACAAAACAGTAAGTGGAAGTAATGCATGGCGTTCATGTTTGACGAAATTCGATATAAATTCAATGATGCAGAGATTGATCATAATAGAAATGTTGGAATAATCAGTACTCTAAAGAGCTATGTATTGTTTTCAAGTGGCAATGATTATGCATAATGCTGGACTTATTCCGTCTGAGTATAATGCGAAAAATTTAATGACACCTGATGGATATTTTAATTTTTGCGCTCACTATATTGTTGGACTTTTGCGAGGATTACGAGGAAACGTGTAGTAATTAACGCTTGTCACGAATTAATTTTGCTATGAGCGCACAACGATAACAATTGCATTGTGGGAATTCAACGACTGAACCGACTTGAATTATTCAAAATACAATGGCGAATGCCTCACGTTATATTGAACGAAGTCAATAAATTATCCATACTGCGTACCTTAGAAAACGAACGATATCTAAGTATGAATTTTCATTAAATATTTCATTTCATAGGATTTGTATGAATATCCCTTATTGCAAAATATAACAAAGTATTCGTGGACTATCAAGACTGCGACTCAGCTGGAAAAATCCCCTGTTCTCTTTGCTTTGCAAACTGCTGAAAAAAATATCATGAAAGCAACTAAAATTTACTTCGGTCATTGTAAATTAACCAACGTGAAACTTTATCTAAACTCTGAATTTTATCCGTACGATGATAAATCTAGATTTTGACAAATATAAAACCGCTATCTTATATGTATGTACGTTTCCGTACGTCTTATTCAAATTCCCCGGGACAATTGTGAAACATTATTGAACATGAAAAATTTTCTTCACGATTTCATCGACTCACGATCATTGACTCACGTTATCATTGACTGCTCGCGACAAAACGAATCCATCAAAAGCGGTACCGTGTACGATTAGAATTTGAATTGAAGGAGAATGTACCTGCGAATACTACAGCTTATTATCTCATCATATACGACTGCGTGATTAAATATAGCCCAATGTCCAACGTAGTACGCAAGATTACATAAATTATCATTGCTGAAAGAAAAAAATACCTTCTCCCTCCCCTCTTTTTAATACAAAAAATAAAAATCAAGATTTTTTGTGATTGAGCAGTTTCGAAAAGTCATTCACGATAAATATACCAACGTTTGTGGGATTTTACTAACGTCTGCAAGGATTTATCGTTGGAAAGAAATTTGTCGTGAAGGAAGTGTTGAGAAAAGAAGCCATTCTCTCTCATTATATTTTTACATGTCATGGAATTTCCCATGTCATGGAATTTCTTGACAAAGTCGGAAAAGTATTGCGTTTCCTGACTGAATGTTTATCACCATGGATTGCAATGGGAAGACGGGATGATTTCGTAGAGCATGGCGAAACACCTAATTACAATAGCTGTATTTAAAATATATAATTGGTGATCGCAACACTAAAAAGAAATGTATCAAATTTAAAATAAAACATGAAATTTTTAAAATATATTTTGATTTCTTTCCCCTTTTCCCTGTAGTTAAGAATTAATTAATAATAGCTTCAGTATCGACGATTCAATAAGTATTGAATAGTCGATAAGAAAGAACAGTCAATCATTGTTTTTATTTGTATGTAACATTACTAAAAATTATTATTTTAATTAGTTATTAAGTTGTATCATTAAAAATTTATAAAATATTTATCATATCTATTTAATTAAATCGCATACGAGAAAAAAAAACAAGAGAGAGCGCAACGGGAGGAAGAGAGACCGCAAATAATAAGTGTAGGACTACACGGATGGAAGAGAGAGAAGGAATGAAATCTCCTTCTTCCTCTAACACGCACCCTCTCCTCTTCCCAATGCTGTGAGGCACTTCCCCTTCCCTGACTCTCTTACACATACACACACACACACACACGCGCGCGCGCGCGCGCACATCGTATATGTATACGCACTAACACATAGTGAGTTAGAATCGTTCTAGTTATCTTACTGGAATTCGCATGTCGCGGATTGGTTGGTGCGCGATAACCGATATTTATTTCGTGGAATTACGAGAGTTGAAAGGCTTTAATCAAATTAATTTTTACAAATTCTTACGCAGAATAGATAGTAATGCCTTGATAGAAGCCTTGGTATGTGGAAACGATTTTTTCGCTTCTGAGCGGAATTATCTCTTCTCAAAATCTCGTTGTTGGATGCCATCCCATAAAGGAAATTGACAACGGAACGAAACTCGCGGAATCAACACGAATCATAGCCATTCCGTTTTCTTTCTTATGTTTTTCTTATATCTTTTATGTCCCATTGAGTGGAATAAGCAGAAGCGGAATACGCGGAATAGTACAAAATTATATTTTTCATGTTATTTACAATACTTGTAATAATGAAAATAATATGTTAATGTAAATATAATAATATATAACAAACTGGTAAATATTAGAATTTCTTTAGCAGTAAAATATTTTTAATCGAAAAACTATCTCATGATTGGTTGAAACTTGATTCTACTGCCGTGTTTACCGTTCAATGGGATAAGAGAAAGAAAATAAACAAAATCATAGGCTGCTGATTAATATCTACGTTCATATTTACTGTAATTATTGAATCATTAAAATTCTACTATGATCATATTAATGAAGAAGATAAAAAACAGAGTGTTACCAATCACATTATTGTATATGGACAATGGCTGTAATATACATCAACAGCATATAATATTGATTATGTGCAACTTTCGTTAATTTCGCAAATTGTAACGGTGAAATTATAGCGAAAATAGCGAAACGACTGTGATTCGTCTTGTTGATTCTCCGAGTTCCGTTATCAATTTCCGCTCTGTGGGATGGCACCCTTAGGTATCGACATACGGCACACGCCTCGCGAATGTTTGGCTCGCGCTAGCTAACGCACATGTCACATCATACCGGCGTGATAGAGAACAATACTATTACCCGAATAAGTTTTCCTGAATAAGTTGGAATATTCACGCAAAATGTTTAACTAAAATAAAATATTTTTATAAACAATGTGAAGCTAATTAATAAAAGTAAGTAGCGCGAGATGAGAGAGGGAAAAAAAAAGAAAAATTCCGTTTGTACGGACAGCAGACGTAACAATATATATAATAAATATAATATAAAAAAGAAACAAATTTTTGTATTTGCGATATAACAATACATCACTAAAAATTTTTAAAAAATTAGATATTAAAAAATTTGTAAAATATAGATTTAAAAAAAAAAAATGTATTTTTTTTAATTCTTAAACATGTGTTCTTTTCGTCATTTTAGGTAATGCAACTAATATGGGTCATTTAGATATTCCTGGGAAGGATCCTGAAGACTTGAGTTTGAAATCTATCTCTGACGGTGATAATTCTGTATTCAGTGATCACGTAGATCAACCTCAAATAACTCGACAAAGTCCAGGTGATTCGCCGAGACCGAATGAACACTCAGAGAACGAGTCTGAAGAATTGGATGATATTGAGCTAATATTCACGACAGATGAGATATGTCGCGATCTCGGTCTGCAGGAGGATCTAGTTTCTATCACCGAAACGGAAACATGGCAACATGGCGGTGGCGATCAGCCTATTTTACTTAAATATGTAAAACCGACAGAAGATGAATCATTAGTTTGTAATGGTGAGAAAACCAGTTCTGTCGAGGAAACCATCTCGTCGCAGAGTTCTAGCATCGACCGCGAGGAGAGTGTCGACAGGTTCGATGAGAGCTCAAGTACCAGACTCAATAAGATGTGGTCGCAATGCTCCGTTCTAGTGGAGACTGACATCAGCAAGTGTGGTATATTGGAAGATGCTGAAAGCACAGCAGGATCATCTTTGCGACATGTCACGAGAAGAAATACTGTGGCTGCACCATCGATGGCTTACAGGTTTACAATGATTTAGATAATTTTCTTCAGGAAACCATTTTTTAACAAATCTCTTTTTAACAAATGTCTTCTTAGGTTCATAAACTGCATTTACAATATTCACGTAATTCTTTCTCATATTGATTATATTTTTCAGCTTAAAATCGCGCAATCATTTGATTGAATGTTACTTATCGTTATCAATTCCTAATTTTATAGATACATTTTATTATTTTTATTGTGTTAATTTTATTAATGTATTATTATATTATTGTTATGCTCCCAGACCTATCATTCATCGGGAAGCTCTGGCTAATAGTCGGAGAAAGAATTCTGTCCCATTGCGGCCGGTGATGGATCGTAGTAGTGGTGCCCGAAGAGAATCTGGTGCCCAGACGGACATCTCTGCGCTTCCGGCACAATGGCGATCCGAAAGTTATCTCGCGCACAAAGTCGCGCATACTTTTACAACATTACCGAGCAAATTTGCGCTACCAACGGGAGTACCTAGCCGACTGAGATTGTCGGACAAAACTCGAGAAGCTAGAAGAGTAATGTTGTCGGATATTAGCTTCACTAGCATGGTACCAGAATTATCAAGAAGTGCAGATCACTTGTGCCATGAGCCACATGCACAGGTGAAATTAAAAAATAAACTATTGAAAAAGTTAAAAACAAAAATTATTAATAATAGCTTTCAAATTAGCTCTACGGAAGTTTTTATTACAAATTATCTCTGTGTTATCTTCATACAATACATTGTTTTATAAACATTGCAGTTTACTTCATCAGGGTAAAATGTGATGTTACTTTAAGTACAACAAGAATAAAAACACAATGAATGATATAAATACGCTATTTACCTATACTTACAGCATCAGATTGTTTTTGACCTGGTGAAAGTAAATTGCAATATTATGAAACGTTGACATTTAACGATGTATCAAGACATGGAGATAATTGCAAATCTAGTAGTTTCCAAAGAATAGTGAGACAAAATGGAGGGCTCATTTATAATCCATTCATAAAAGATTCTGATTTTAGATTGTAGTTAACAAATGAAATGTTTGAGGACATAAGCTTCACGTACTCAGCTAAGCTACTCAATCTAACATAACTGAAACGCGCGCACACACACACACGCGTATAAGAAAGTGATACATACATAGAATACATAGGATTTATAGGACGAATCTTTTGGCAAAAGCATAAAGGACAATCCTGGATTATTGAACTTGTTCGTATAACAAGTTTTTATTAAACAATGAGAACCATGACTTATTCTTTGCAAGATTTTTCAGACATACTTAATATTTATGGGGTGTTTTTCATCAAAGACAATCAGATGTGAATTATTATCATCCTTTGTATATAATGATGTTGTTTGCCTTTATTGAACAAGAATGAAACGATTCATTGTGTTACACAGTATCTGACTATGTCTTTGTTGGAAAACGCCTAAGATTTATCACTTTACACGTGTTCGCATGACGATGAAATCGGCCATCTCTTTCACCAACGTCGATTAAGCTAACTGACGATTATAGAGTTCATTTAGATCTAGTTTCACAACTTACTATTACTCATTAGTTTAAATAAGTTAAATCTCGGTTAAAAATTAGCCATGAGTTGTGAACCTGAGCCTAAATGAATATCATGTAATCATCGATTAACTTAGGTAACTGAGGTTGATGAAAGAGACCCATATTCTATTTGATCGATCATATTCTAACATGGCTGATCAAATAGTTAACAAAAGAAATGATGGCGCGAAATGACAGGATCGCGAGTTTTCCATTTTTGGTCTCACTAAGACACTATAATATGAGTATTCGTATTCGCCATTTTTAATTCTTTTCTCACTCTCTTGCTCCTTAATCCCTTGCTCTCTCTCTCCACTCAGCCGCTAAACTAAGAAGGTTGAAGAGAAAAGAGAGAAAATTGAAGAGAAAACAAAGAGAGGAGAAAGGTCTAAAAATGGCGAATGCGAATATCTATATAGTATCTATAGTAGTGTTCTAGTCTCACTATTCTTTGGTAATTTCTTTGAAGAAAATATCCGTGAAAGCCTCAAAGTTAAAGTTAATAATAGGTTTGTTTTTTTATTTCTTCACAGGATTATGCTAAAGTCTACTTTCTCGTTTTCATCAAATTTTAAACATATTTATTTCACTTTAAGATTTTTTAAGTAATCGCTGCAGCCATGTTGGATTCGTGACGTTATAAGCGAGAAATGACATATTAATTTATGCTGCATTTATAAATAAAGACAATTTGGATTTGGAAAATCTAAATGACGAGATTGCTTTAAAATATTTATAAAATGGGCGAAAACTGTCTTTTTCTCCCTTGATAGTCAATAAATGATCTTAATAGTCATTAAAAGACACGTAAAATGAGTTATATTCAGGTAGAAACACACGGTTTGACAATTGTTAAAACGAGTATATAATATATAATATATAAATATATGCTTTTACATATAAAATTTCAAGACAACTAGTTTCCACTCATTTTTAAAACTTTCATAAGTATGAGACAAGTTACATTTTCACAATAAGCAAATAATAATGAAATGACATGCAGCACAAATTTCGTTATCAAAACATCACTTTTCCACGCCTATAAGTTCAACCATTTATTATGACGAGTCACTGTAACACACACATATACACAAGCACGAGCCTATATACATGTGCTCGCCTTCGGCACGCCGAGAGCACATGTATATGGGCTCGTGCTTATGTATATGGCTACTGGTTTCGCCAGGCCGCCATGCCATCTGATTCTGTGTCGCCACTGTCAACGCAGCTGAATTCTTAGCTGAGTACTGTTACGTGCGAGATGCGTCGTAGTGTATAGTATAATGATAAGATTCGAATTCTGTCTTCAGAACAGGTTTTATTTAGAGATAATATAACTGGCAAGCTTAAAATTAAGCTGAAGACGGTTTACAGGAGTGGATTGACTAAATCTGAGTTGGAAGGATCTTCACCAAGACGAAAGAGGTGAAATTTTGTTGAATATTAGCCAATAATGTAATATGTTCAAAAATATGCGTAAGAGTTGAAAGAAACTGAGTTTTTATGACTCAGGAATTCATTTGCTGAACATAAAATATTTACATAAAATATTGTAAGATATATTCAAAAAAGATTGAAAGGGAAAGAAAAAAGGGACAAACATGGATATTGAAAATGAGCAAGGAAATAACAAGGTTTAACGGGGTCATATTTTTTTTTAATTTAAACAAAAACTTTATATTAAAAATTTGTTAAAACATGTAGAGACAAGAGTGACGTGGCACGTAACAGTATTCAAAAGTCTTAGTACAAAAAATGTATATTAGTTTAATATAACTATATAAAAAAACAGACTAAGTACATTACTTATTAATTAAATATGATTTAATTATGAATTAAATAGTAAATTAGATGATAGAATAGATAATAAATATTATATAGATAACATTAAATATTAACAATAATAAGTGAAAATCACTGGAGAAATGTTCAAAATAAAAAGATCATATTCTGTCAAAGTTGATGTTTAATATTTTTGAGTGAATCTTATAATCTTATATATCTTTTCAAGCAAATTGCGCACGCACATGTGTTTCCACACGTTGGCATTTCTGAATAAGTAAACCCTGCTGCAAATTTCTATGGGGAATTTTCCTATGGATTTGCTTAATCATGATAAATTCAACAGGTCCTCATGGGAGGAGGCTCCTCTTGCTGTAAATTCCCGTTTGGGTTTTTTCATGGGTTCTTATAGAGGATTATAAGAGGCTACGCACAATGAAAGGAATAGGAAGCAGAAAACAGAGAATTTCGACCTATCAGAAACTGTGTATTCCACAATACATGATTTCTGGTTGAAATTCTTATTCTCTGTTCCCTGTTTCCTATTCCTTTCATTGTGCGCAGCTTCTAAGATTCTGTAGGAGCTTGTATAGTATAAACAATTGACAACAGAAAAAAATATCAGGGTGAAAAAAATTTCTTGTCTCAGGCTTGGTCTCTTCTCCGAGCTGGTAAACTTCCGTCCTGCCACCGAATCACATAGCTCTGACACTGATAACTTCTATGTTGTGCCTATTTCTTACAATAGGTATCTATAGGATTTATGCAACATATGTATATGTATATGTATATATATATATATATATATATATATATATATATACACATGTTGCGTAAATATATATATATAGGATAACAGGAAATTTTTCTACAAGATTTTACATAGGAATCTATGGCATCAGTTCTTGAAAAAAGGCTTCTGTAAGATCGCATAGAAAAAAGAATAATATACACGTTGATGCAATTGGACCTAAATGATAAGCGTATTTATCGTATTTGGGACTATTTTCGTGTGCAGATAAACTAGAATAAAGTGAGTCGAAAAGTTCTGTATCATTTTGCAATTTTCAAAATAGTAAGTTTCTAAAAATTATCGAATAAGCGGCAGGTCCTCTATCATTTTGCAATTTTTGCAATTATTACCCAATGATCAGAGTTCTTTACATATTTTAAAGATGTTTTTTTCAAAGAACTCTTAAAGATATCTTAAAGTTATCTCATGCATCGATTTTAGACATTCTGCTCATTGGGTAATAATTGCGAAAATTGTAAAATGATAGAGGATCTTCCGGTTTAGTTTAATCCGCTCTATCTGCACATAAAAATAGTTCCAAATATTTTGAGATACTCTATATAGTCTCAAAATAGTTACAACTGTTCTAAGACATGTATAGTCCCTATAAAATATATATGATATTAGAATGTCTACACAAAATGCTATTACAGCCGACTGACATAATTTCATGTGAAAATCTAGACAGAGAAGACAATTTTTTCATAATTCCAAAAATTGAAGGTCACGTGATAAACAATGTGTGTTTGGTGAAAAAAGTCATGAATATATATTTTCCTTATGGCAGTTATGATTTTTTTTCATCCGACGTAGAACGTATCTCGTTTATTAACTATTATCGTGGCTTCCAGTTTTTGGGAGTTACGAATTGTTTCTCTCAAGTTGATATAGGTACTCATAAGAATACGAAAGAGATGCCTCTTGAGAATTAAAGACCTATAGGATACACTTTGACGTATAGGAAATGTAGATTTACATAGGAGTTAGGACAGGGAAGATATGTATACGTCATCCTATGGTAGTCTGTAGGCATTTTCAAGTTCCATGGCGCATCTCTCCTTTGTCTTACATACGCCTACATGTTGCTATTACGTCAAACTGGTATCCTATAAACCTTTTAATTCTCATGGGGCATTTGTTCACATTCCTGTGGATACCTCTACTACCCTTATTTGCATTCCTATGAATGTCCTACGTATACCTATACATGCTGCGCAAATACCAGGAATGTAAATATGAAACCGGAATTTTTTTATAGAAAATACGTTTATTGCATGATAAAAAATGATAAAAAATATTTTATTCCAAGTATTGCCCATCGGTAGCTTTTTTCCTGTTTGATAATTTGTGGATGCCACGCCAAAAAATTGTTGTTCTTTTGAGCCAAACCAGTCATCTAGCCATTTTCGTACATCTTCGTAAGAAGTGAAGCGCTGCTGAGCAAGTGCGTGTCCCATCGATGCAAATAAGTGGTAATCGGACGGAGCCAAGTCTAGTGAGTAAGCCGCATGCGAAAGTATTATATTTCCCAACCAAATGCCTCAATCGTTTCCTTGACCAGTTTTGCTATGTGTGATAGTGCATTATCATGAAGCAAAATCACTTTGTGTTGCCTTTTTTGATATTCCAGTCGTTTTTCACACAAAGCTTGATTCAAATTGATCATTTGTTGTCGGTAGCATTTAACGGTTTCATCAGGTTTTAGCAGCTCATAATACTTTGATCAAAAAGTTCCCGGAATTATCACCAAGTGATGTTTTGAGTCAGCTGATTTGAGTTCTGTTTTTTTGGTTAGGTTGCCATCTATCATTGACATTCCCACCAAATTTTATCACCATAGCTTGACATTTGTAAAAGTTACGCCATCTTGAGTACATCTACCTCTGCACGTATTTTCGATTTTTTACAGTTTTAAAAATGGAGTTGAATTTGCAATAACGAGTTTGTATTAAATTTTGCGTTAAAAATGGATTCAATGGTGTGAAAAC
>Ga0157363_1005470_pt1 | contig 11844 bp, 7 predicted proteins | sample AttsexASBM1_FD_111477 | JGI IMG/M metagenome (GOLD analysis project Ga0157363, IMG submission 111477) | Fungus gardens microbial communities from leaf cutter ant in Ribeirão Preto, State of São Paulo, Brazil - Atta sexdens ASBM1 | ecosystem: Host-associated > Fungi > Mycelium > Unclassified ...
GAGATCATATAATTTGTGTTTATATTTTTATTGTGTATATATATATATATATATATATATATATATATATATATATATATATATATATATATATATATATGTGTGTGTATGTATATTAGGTGTAGTAAAAAGAAATCCATTATTTTTGCATGAAATTGAATGGAAAAATAATGGATAATTTCTTTTTACTACACCTAATATATCCAATTCTACAAATACCAAAATATTTTCGGTCTTAAAACGCATTTATTGACACAAAATCAGAATAGTAATATCATAATTAAATTGACTAGCAATTTAAATAATATTGATGCTAATGTAAAAAATCAAATCAAATGTATATATAAGTAAAATGTATATATAAGTAAAATCCATAAGTCAATTTCTCATAGACTTGCTAAGTTGTTATCAATTTAATTTGTTATTGTTTGCAAGCAAATTTGATGAATCAACTAGCCTCACAAAAAACGTTTTTAAATTAATATAATAAATACATTACAATATTACGTTACCAGTAACGAAATATGTAATAAATAATCAAAAATATATAAATAAAATATACTATAATTTATTGATTATAATTAAAAAACTTACATTGTCAATAATTACTTAACATTTATTACTTTATTAAGAAACTTTGCCAAATGCGGTATATCTTTTGCACGTCCCTAAAACCGACTCTGGGTTGCATCAAACTCTCACTTTCTCTCTTTAAAGTCGAAAGAAACATGAGAGAGAGATAGGGAGAGTTTTAAACCTCGCTTAAAGTCAAAGTAAGACTACGTTCAGGACCTACACATCGAGTGTCTCCATGTATCAATTTATTCTTGTTTAACATACGGTAAATAACAAGGATGGTACTCATAACTCAGCACTCGTTTGCCTTGCAACTTGTTGATATAATCGGACTTAAAACTCGAACAAGAAAAATCGATTGATCGAAACAAAAAAAATGTATGCAAAAGTCGAATCGAGATCGTCCATCCATGCATGATGGAAGTAGGCAGTAGTAGTTTACTTGCATCATGATGCGATCCAAGTTACGCATGAAGCACATGATGCATAATTTGTCCTTGTTGTTCACCAAATAATAAAAAAAGATAAAACGATACGTCATGCGTTTCATGCGTAACTCGGAATGCATCCCTCGCTTTCTGCTATTACTTCTACATTAACAAATGTGTGCTTAATCGATTCACATCATCACATCTACATTAATCACTTTCTTCCGCATTACGCATTTCTACTGTTCAAACCACGGCATCACCTTTCGCATAATCGGAATAAATAAACATGAAAATTTTAATTTCTCAGATTCTTTAACTCCGAATATCTTTTATCCTTGTTTAACATTCGGTGAACAAGGAGTCTACTTTTGTGAACTAGTGTAAAGTGTTTGAAATTTAAAGTGAGAGAGATATATTTAATATTGGGAGAAAGCGAGAAAGAGAGTTCTAGTGTAGTCTAGTGTAGAAATAAAAAAAAGATGATGAAATGTGTGTGTGTGATACTCGGATTGACTAGAATTTTTGAACGCAATTTTGGCTTCAGTGTTTTTTAGTACCTTCCGCATGTGAGATATGCTGCAGCAAAAAGTGTTTTGTACGCTATTACTTGCGGAATTGGAAGTTCGTGATGCTTGTAGTATTTTCAATTTCACAAGTAGCACACGAAACACTTTCTGCTGTGGCGACCGAAACAATGGGTATCCAGTAGCAATATTACAAATATATTATCTTTCAAGAATATTTTTAATCAGTGATTACAGATACTATATTTGTGTCGCAAAGTACATCGAATCACAAATTCGATAAAGTGACGGTATTTTTCTTCGATTCTGATTTTTGAAGACGTTAAGGAAAAAAAACTGCAAACCTGTGAAACGGAAATATCACACTATCCATCCATTCAAGCTCGCTTTCTGCTATTACTTCTACATTAACAAATGTGTGCTTAATCGATTCACATCATCACATCTATATTAATCACTTTCTTTCGCACTACGCATTTCTACTGTTCAAACCACGGCATCACTTTTCGTATAACGGGAATGAATAAACATGAAAATTTTAATTTCTCAGTTTACAAAGTGTGTTTAAAATGATATATAATATATATCGAATTTTTAATATACTTATTAATAAAATAAATTCTTTAATATGCATTAATAAAATAAATTTGTATCTTTTTTATGTTTTCTTATATTTTCAAGAGTTTAACATGGAAATACAGATGCATACAGGATATATTGATCAAATCAATAGACAATTCAATGCAATGAAAATTAAAAAAAATTTATTATATATTAAATATTTATTCTTTATATATATAAAGCTAAGTGTTTAAAAATGAGTATGTGATAATTAGCCAAGTATATCATTACAAAAAACTTCAAAAACCCTATAAATATTTATTTTCGATTAAGAGGAAAATTATATTGTTTATTTTTATTGTTATTAATATTATTTCTGCAATCGATGTGAATGTGTATATGTCATAACTATGATAGTTATAAAAGTTAAATTATATTATTCTTTTTTTAGGGAGATTTTTAAGAAGATAACAGATGTTGAATCAAATCTGATCCAGCGAAATTTTTCTTGAATACTCCTGAAATCAAAAACAGGACGAGGTCGACGAGTGTCTCGTGGCTTATACTTGTTATACATGGCACAAGGTAGAAAATGCAGTATAAAAATGTTGATCGAACAGAAGGCTACATAAAATAATAAAAAAAATTATATGCAAGCAAAGAAAACAAGAGAAACATCGAAACAAGGACGACATATCCAGCAGAAGTTGAAGGTTAATTCACAGTATTTTTAGTCTGCCTAGAGTTAGAAGAGACTACTCGTCTTAGCTATACCTGTTATATGTGTCATCGATTGTGAAAATCTATTACACAAAAGAAGCGCGCTTTGACAAAAATAGAAATTTGGAAAAAATAAAAACTTTTAAAAGTAGATATGGGATGATTCACAAAGGATCATTAAAATATAATATATCACAAAGAGATACTGCTGGAAATATAATAGTAGAATTTTTTCAATAAATCCTTTTCAAATGTATATACATATAAATGTGTATGCGTAACATTGCTGGTCAAAAGTTTCAGAAAGAAAATGTTTGAGGCTATCTTGGATTGTCAATCTTGAAATCTGTATTTTCTTCGCTGCAGCGAAGTCGATTTTTTTCTCATATCTTGAAAAGTAATCAAAAGAAAAGTTATGAGTAAATCAATTTCTATAAACGTGCAAAATATACTCTATAAGTTTTAAACAGCAAATAATTTTAATTGTTATACTTCTGGAGATATTTACATGTAAATTTTGTGTCGTATAACAATTAAAAAAATTTGAATATCTACACAGGTCTATCAATTCAAGATTAAAAACCACAAATGTTGGCACTCTAGTGGAAAATTGGCAATAGTTGAAATAACGTTTACAAAATTGCGAAAAGGAAACATAAAATCATAGGAAGGAAAATTATTCTTTCAGCATTACTTGTAACGCTGTTATTTTATTACAATAACAATTTAACAATGACGTTGCAAATTTTTTATGATGATAATGATAACCAGATTTGGAAAAGTCAAACGTTACTTGTATAATGGGTTGGAAAAGTCACTCATTACTGAAACAAGTAATTTTTTATTTATAATTTGTTACTTTTAACAGAAAAATCGATGCGTTACAAGTTACTTATTACAAGTTACTTTCTTTTTTTAATAAATAACATGTAATAGTAACAGGTTATTTTTCAAAGTGACTTTCCTAAATTTGGCGCAATCTCAGCATTTAGTTAATTATTTATAGTTATAAAAAATTGCAACAGCATTATCAAATCATTATTATAAAAAGTAACGGCGGTAAAAATAAACGGCGTAGTACTCTTCCATTCTCTGTATAAAACAATATATAAGTACATAACTAAGACTTCGAAAAATGTAAGAAACGTTAAATTTATTCAGTATTTGCTGATATATAATGCATGTTATGATATTGAGGCATAATTAAAATCATGATATTCACATGTTAGGAATTTTTAACCATGAGTGCATGTATAAATCTACGGAGAAATATGGAATTTATCGAGACGCTCGATTCAACGAAGCCGTGCAACCCAGCCGATAATCTACGCCAAATTAATCTCACCCAGCTATTAGTGTAATCTCGCACGCCGTATAACGCACGTCGCGCTACGCATTACGCGGGCACGCGTAATTGGCAATTCGGACGAATTAGTGGAATAACATGGCACAGATTCACGAACGCGAAATTAATAACGGGCAGCGTTTCGTTATCGACGCACGAGATGACCTTAACATTCATCCTCTACAGGATGAAACGTTCAGGCAGGATTAAATCGCTAATTACGATTTGAGTAGATTTTAACATCGCCGGCGTATCCAACCCTGAGAATCAATTAATTTAATTACGACACATAGTTGGATCACGATGCTTCGGGTCTCAGCTCAAGACTTTAGACTGACTTCGTTATCTTTGTCGCAATGTGAACGTAATGTATGTTTCGCATTGCTCGAAATAAAATTGTTATTTTTGAGTGACATTCGAATTTCGAAGCTTCGAAACTTCATACATTCGTGCAAATGAATTTATTCAGGAAATGGTAAAAAATATTTTTTAAATATTATATTAAAAATATTAAATATAGCATATGCTGAAAAATATGATATTCTTAAAAAATTTGGAAATATTATAACTTGAAACATTACATATTAATAATAATTAGTCAGAATTGATATACATATAAATAAAGAAGAATAATGCTCACTAAAGTAATTCAATTAAGAAAAAAAGTGGAAATAAATTTATTCACAAATGAATGAATAAGAAATAATAAATTTATATGAACATTTTAGCTTTACTCAGTATCTTTAATATAATACAATACAGTTTAAAAACGAAAAATTAAGATAGTATCATAATTAAGGAGATGGGCGAAATAAAAACCTAATTACAAAATTTTGATATAAATAAAAATTAAAATAACTTGCTATTTTTTTATTATACATAAATGAACACAATATTAAATGAATTTATGTAATGTCTTTAAGAAGTTACATGTTATAAATCTTTTCTATTACAGTCAATATTATTATGGAAAAGCTAATTGCCGGAAAAAGGGCTAAATTGTGCCTTTATTCCCTCAATTAAATTTACATATTTTTTAATTTAACAACGTAAATATAATATTAAAACATTTTATGTCAGATTTTGTAATATAATTTTATAAATGTGCACGGTATCATCACAATTATATTAAATACTATTATATCATAATAACTTTGATCATTCGAAGCTTCGAAGTTTGAAGTTTCAATCTTCGAAGATTTTAATGCCGAAGCTTCGAAGATTCGGAGCTTTCGAAGCAAATTACTAGTCCTAGTGCGAACTCGTTGAAGCTCACATTTTAGCGACGTCTTCGCGTACATGATTGTCGTCATCATGTGAAAAGCGAACGAAAAGAAAGAGAGAAGAAGGTGGACGCCGCGCGTATTCGCACAAGCAAATTTTTCGCGTGACTCATGAAAGCAGCGACGTCGACTACGACCTTCGAGCTCCTGCCTCGTTCTCTCGCCAGCAGGGCCGATACGCATGCGAAATTTCATTCACGTAAGTGTCACGTACAGCCTGAACGTTAGCAATAACATTCCGGGAACAGGTCGCGATCGAGACTTCGTTTCGCAAGGTTCATGCGGCAACTTCGCCCGCGGTTTCTTGCCCGACCTGAAGACTAAAGCACACATAATGAGATATTAAAATAAAGAACAAGAATTGGATATTTTTTTTAGTATCTCGCGGAATTCCACTCTTATTGTTAGTTTCCATAATAATTTTCTTCATCTAAATTTAATTTCTTTTTAATAAAATATCTGAGATGCCCATAATTTTTTAATTATAACTTGTAATAAATTAAATTACATGAAAGTTAATGCAATTCAATAGGTCTCTGTTCTTTTTCAAATAGATCTGAATTAATTTTGAACTAGTGCAATAAGTTAGAGTGAAACAAATATAATTTGTTTGTATATACTAGTTCAGAACTTTTTTCGAAAAAGAATAAACTTCACAGGATTTTCAAGTTTATTTAAAAATGCATGCAAACAGCTTTTATATTCTAATTTTTTAAATTCAATTGATTATCTAAGAAAAAAAGAGAGAGAGAAGGAAAGAAGACTTCATTATTTATCTATTTTATCTTTTCATTACACTTGCTTTCTAAATGATTATTTTTTACAGTTAATATCTAATCTATTGGTAATATTATGTTTTATTTCTCATTTGTTATGTTTATTTTTACATTTAATCGTGTCGCGACCCTAATCGGGCAAGTTCTCGACAAAATCCATCTTCTATTCACATCGACAAGACGAAGGCGGATTACACGCCGCGTAAGGCGAATCGTCGATACTTAATCATCGTTTACGGCCATTGAGTCGGACAACGGAAGAGCAAAATTACGCTGCGTATCGAAGACGTAATCTTGCGCAAACAGCGCCAAACTTGGATCTCGCCGATTCTCTCGAGAAGCAATCGAATCAAATTAAAGACCGCACCTGCGAATAAATCGAATAGGCCGTGATATTTTATTTCTCACGTTCCTGTTTCTCCTACTGCGTGCAATTCGTAACTTCCTGATTACATCTGAAATTCATTGTGTTCGCGCCATTATGTTCGTAGCAGTAGTAAGTTTATCATTTTGTGATAACCCTTCTTTATAGATAATGCGGCGATTGTGTTTAATGACGAAAGATAAATAATAACACAATTTTTACTTGAAAATTTTCAAGATACCGAATAACATACCTGCAAGGTCACGAAATGTATCCTGCGGTCTCGACGACGTATAAGATTACCGGGTGGATATAATCTTAAATCGTTAAAATTAATTATCGTGTGTAAAGAGGAAATCGGATACCATGGAGAAGACGGAGCAATATCTCGAAGTATATAACACAGTTATGTACGTATTTTCACACCTCACAGATGGCCACTAAAAATGACTTTATATTTTTAGTGAATGTCAAACATTACTTGCAACGTAAAAGTAAATGATTCAGATTTTTATTTTTTATTTTCATTTAATATGTACATTTATAATTATCATGAAAATATATATTTTAATACAAATATAGATATATTTATTATACAAATATATATTAGATATTTTAAAATTGATAAATTGTAATAAATTGTAATAAAATGAAAATTCATTTCGTTCCAGGATTAAATGTGCAATTCATGACCGATCAAAGAACGCGTTCTGTTCGCATACAAAATATGCCACTAATGATGTTCAGAAGAATCTGTCACAAGCTCGGCTTAAATCGTTTGACGAGAATACGTGCGCGTCGATCATCGCAGATTGCACTTTCATCGTGAACTCTAACCACGCCGAAATTATATTTGTGCACCACACCGATGCAAACTCTGCGGCATACCTTCTGTCACACGGCAACACCTTTCCCACAAAACGGAAAACCATACGGATGTCAAAGAATAATACGTCAATGGCTGTCGCATCCGACGACGATAAAAGGAGAATAGCTTCCTTTTTTTCTTCAAATCCATCCCGTCGAAGGAAAACGGTTGTACGAATTATTACGATGTCGCTTTGTTCGAAAAACCATTTGTATTCAAAGCAACGTCGTCAATTTCCATGCTGCCAGCGTATACGCGGCGTTTGCACGGAGGTGTCCCGCCACGAAATTAACGAAGCTCGCAGCGCGATAGAAACCATTCGGCAGAATTTACGTTAAACATTGTCGAGATCCGCCACACAGTGGATGGTTGTTTTTCGCGCAAATGGTAATATAGTGGCTACCGCGATAGCCGCGGAATATGTAATAGCCGGAGAACGTCGCCCGTTGTAATGGAAGATACGACACGGCTTTTACATTCGTGTATTCCGCGCTCTCGCTGCGAAAGCGCAAGCGCTGCGATACAGGATAGAAATTCCTGACGGACTCTTGTGGAGGAGTAGTCCGGAAAGCCGGGGTGTGAAACCCCGCGGTTCCAACAAGCCGTTCCGAGTTTAGTAACGCAGATTACTTTCCGCGTCACGCACAGTCCGCCGATTAATGAGCGAGAAGCGTGCGGACGTGGAGAGTCGCGTGTCGCAATTTCTCTCTCTCTCTCTCTCGCTCTCTTTCTCTCGTTCTCTCTCTACGGTCAGAGCGATGCATCCGGGTCAAAGTATCGCGCTCACCGAGCCGCAATTACATTCCGCAACATATTGCGCCGGCTGATTATTATCCGACGAGGAGTCGGCACTCGTCGGCACCGCGAGCGAATTCATTTTACGTTCCGAATTCCGCGAGGGCAGAGGAGAAATCAATGTTCGGGCATGATACAATCTCGCGGAATCGTTCGCCAAAGAGGTAAAAGTCTCTCGTTGAATACACGCGAGAAATTCCCACGCAAGGTACGTTGGGACGGGTTGAACGGCTTGGTGCATTCGGGAAGGGTCGCGCGGAGATAAAAGGGGGACGCGTGAAGATTCCGACCCCCTTCGCTGCAACGATGTCCTCGACGAATCAGAGCCACGACCGCGACGGCGTGCGTACGTCTGGATCATTCAACAGCAGAGAAATTTGCATTTCCTAACACGCACGCGCTTACTTCTTGTACCCTTCGATCATGACGAGAGTCGTGTCGAAAATTCATTCACCCCGGGATTCCCCATCAGGAGATTCATCTCGCTAGGTATTGACGCGTCTCGAAAACGCTTGAGAGAACACCGAGGCCCGCCGACGGGATCGTGACGTCGGTAGATCTTCGTCGAAAGATCCTCGCGAGAGTCGTGTCTATCCAGGTACATACGAGGTCGAGCCTTCACCTCGATCACCCAGTATATACATATGAGATTCGTGTGCGAGAACGAGATGAAGTGCAAGTTGAAGAGAGAGAGAGAGAGAGAGAGAGAGAGAAAGAGAAAACGAGCGGGCAAAAGAAGGCAGAGAAGCTGCAGAATATGTGGAGCCGTTAAAACCACGTGAGAGCGAGCGCGATGGGAGAGTTGGGGAAAGATTCGGAGGAGAGCGAGAGCGCGATGAGAGGAGAAAGGAGAGTGAAACGAGAGAGAGAGCGAAAGCGCGAGAGATCGGTAAGAGGGGTCATTGGTTGTTCGTAGCTCGCTCAACGTATGGGATTCGTTATGGACCAGGTACAGCCTTTGGAATGTGTTCTTTTTTCCTTTTTGTGTCTCCCTCGTACCTGGCGAACCACTCTCCCTCTATAGTGGCGGCGGCGGTGGCGGCGGTGATGGTGATGGTGGCGGTGGCGGACCACGATGAACCTCTAGTGGGCAATCCTGCCGGCCGGCAACCGGCAACTGGAGAAGGATCGAGTTCGATCTGAAGAGAAAGAGAACGAAAGAGAGAAAAAGTGCGATAGAGAGAGAGAGAGAGAGAGAGAGAGGATGGATCATGTAAGCAAACGAGAAGGACAGAATGGACACGGGCGACGTGTTAGAAGGAGAGAAAAACTTAGAGCGACCGCCGTAAAGAAGAGAAAAGAATACAAGGAGAGATTGGGTTAAAACGGGGTGATGAGGGTGTAAACGACTAGAGTCAAGAAAACCAAAAGAGACAGACGGCAGAAGGAGAAATAATGGGAATGAGAGATAAAAAAGACGATCAGGAGGTAAATCGATGATTATCGATGGACGAGCGATAGATCGAGGAGAAGAATCGGTTAATATAAAAAAATTGTGAAAGTTCGAGCCGAAGAAGAGGAAGGTGCGCAAGACAAGACATCAAGGACTAGTAGGTAACAGCGAAGATCAGCCGATGGAGGAGGAAAAACAGACAAAGAGAGAAAAACGCTACTAGCGATTCAGGAGTTAGAGCAAGATTTTGGACGACACAATGTAAAATATATTCACGATAAAATATTGCAACATAAAAAAACTGAAAAATTGATCACTCCTATATAATTTTGAATTTTAATTATTAATATAAATAATATTGTATGAAATATAATTTATAATTTTAAATTCAAAATTGCGAGTGTTCATTTTTTCATTACTCTCAGCTATGATAGATGAAAAAACGTATACGATTATCAGATGATTTTGGAATATGTTGTTACATCCAAATAGTATCTCATAATTTTTTAAATCTTTTTTTTTTTAAGGATCTGTTGAAGTTAAGTATCGCAATATCTATAAAATCCCACACCTGCATAATACATAATTAAAAATATCAACTAGAACAAGAGCAATATGAGATAAAGATTAAAATATAAAAAGTATATAGATGGAGGAAAATTTGCAAAAAACACCATAAACTTGAGATCCGGACTGAAATCCATATAGGTTTATTAATCCGAGAAGATAAAATAATCGAAGTACATTTCCTCTACGAAAAAAATCACATAAATGTGGGGCACAAATAGTGGTACACAATTTTCAAGATTATTCTCAATTCAGAAGATACAAAATTCGAAAAATTATATTTATATAAATACAAAAAATAAAAATATATTTATAATATATATTTGTAAATTTATGCTTTTAATAAAAACATGTTCGTTAGATATATTAAATTAATAATTGCATAATTATTAAGTTATTATTATGTTAAGAGAATTGAATAAATTTATATATTTAATAGGAAATAAGAGGCTGAAAAATGTATAAAAAGAAGAGAGAGACACCTGATTGCCCATGTTGCCAATTCTCAACAGAACTTTCTGGATCCAATGTAAATCTTCGATACCGGTCGCTATGACCAGAGCCGAGACGAGACATTTCGGTGCCCGAGGCAAAAACTACTTAAATCTTAAACAAAAAATTTCTTTTACAGCATGTAAAATACAATGAAAAATAATATTAATTAGTAATATTTAATATATCAATATTAATTTAATGGAAACGTATGTATAATCACATGTACAATAATTATTGCTTACTAAAATCAGTAAAATTAGAATGTATATGTATAATATATACACAGAACATTAATTATTTTATTTGAAGTAATATTTTGTGCTTTAATAAACACAAAATTGTTAATTATTTTATCAAAACTTACATCCCTATATATTTTATTTTCATTTAATACATATCGAGCGCTCGATGTTGAATGGTTGTCACCGTTATAGTAGCGAATGAATTAATATGGAAATTTTTAAACTCCAAATTTTTTACATGAAGCAAATGCCTTGTTCGCCACACCCTAGTTCGACAGCTGTGACTGTGATCAATCACCACATTGTTAAATGGAATGTTCTGTAAAGAATATAAAAAAAAAATCTAATAGTGTGTGAATTCTATTGAATGTACTCAGTGCGCATTGGTACACATTAAATATCCATCATATACAAATTGGTATAAAAATGTGTTTAATATAAATATAAAAACGGATTAAACCACGGAATATTCACTATACTTTATTATGTTGCTATATAAAATATGTATTATATACTTCGACATATTTGCATTTCACATTCATTTTATATATATTCAGATGAAATCAGTATACAATGATTTTAATATGCACCAATGCATTTTAAAAGTCTCTCATTCTGATAATATTAATACGAACTTTCATTTGCAATCAATCTCAATAAAATTAGTATAATCAATCTCAAAATTTTGAGCTTTGTTCCACGGAGTGATAATTTTACTGTTTAATCAATTTTGAAGTTCCTCATGCATACATGTAAAGCGATCGAGTTTGACTCTCATAGTACATTCGCAACGCTCACGTACGAACGTAGAAACCCTCTAATTAAAGAGTGATCATACAGAGGACTATTTTTGATTGGTTCTTTTATTTCAACATTTTCTGGCTATTTATGTTAATCAGAACGA
>Ga0157363_1005471_pt1 | contig 11843 bp, 12 predicted proteins | sample AttsexASBM1_FD_111477 | JGI IMG/M metagenome (GOLD analysis project Ga0157363, IMG submission 111477) | Fungus gardens microbial communities from leaf cutter ant in Ribeirão Preto, State of São Paulo, Brazil - Atta sexdens ASBM1 | ecosystem: Host-associated > Fungi > Mycelium > Unclassified ...
AGTCAAGAGAGTATGTTATAAAACAACAATAAGTCAGTGATCAGTGATGAAATGGCGTAGAAATGGCGAAATTCACACTTCTTACACTTCTTACAATTCAAAATTTAGATTGCGTTATGAATGACCAATAGTATATTAGTATTTCCTCTGAAAACTATCTCCTTTTAAATGGTTGAAATTGACGTAATAATCTAGTATTCTGGATGTAAGTTTCCTAAGATTTATGACTTGTAACTTATCACTAGTAGCTATATGATGACTAACAGCTTATTGTATATAGAAAACGTATAAGTACTACATGTTATTTGATGTTTTCCAGCAAGACATAGTGTAACAGTAATCGCTTCATCTTTATTTAACATTGACAAAGATGTAATGATTCACTGTGTTACACTATGTCATCTGTGTCTGTGAAAAGTATTCAAATATAATTTTCCATTGGAAAAATTAGTGCAACATTGATTTTTGAGTGCAAATCGATTAACATATTTTCAATATTAATAAATAATTTAATCCTTTTGCGGTTATCGCAAACAAAGAATATATAAACAATTTAATAAATCAGTGATCTTTTTTTTTTATTTTTCTGATCTCCTTTTAAAAAATTATTAACTTATCAAATTATTAACTTATCAAATTGCCCACATATATAATTAAAAGAGTTTAACACTGAAAATATTTGAATTTATTTGCATTCAATTGCATTCAGTGTGTACTAATGTTGCACTAGTTTTCCCAATGAAAAATATTAAAAATGTCATTGTAGACGTTTCCGAGTGATTCGAAGAATTGTCATTTTTTACTAGCATCTTGATAATCATCGAAAATTTTTAAAACACTTGTAAAAGATAATTATCGTCCGACAAATTTTGAATTTTAAATAGTTACATAACAATGTAAAGTAAAAAGTGCGTCATTCAATGCACAATCAGTGAAAATACGTTTATCATTTAATCATATTCAACGATATTCTATCACTATAGTAATAAAAATTATTAATTACATATAATAAGATGTACAAAATACGCTGAACAAACGTATGTTTACTTTCGAGGAGCGATTTAAAAAAAACTTTTCTTGTTCACGACGGAAGAATTTGTATGTCATTAAATTAGCTTCAAATTGATCCTCAAAATCAGTATAATTTCGATATTAATAATAATTAGAGAGTTTTTGCAATATCGTGTATTCAGAACGGTATCGCAAAAATTCCCTATTAATAAAGAATTTCCACGGAATTTTCTAAGTTTTCTATTAATTGAATAGAAACACGCGAGAAGACGAGAGGCGTAAATTCCTTCACTTTTAACATTAAATTTTTAATTTAACTCGAAATTGCATCAAAATTTGACTGCAAAACGGAGTGTGAATCAATTGGACAAATCGTGAAATGCGACTTTGTTTTCTCAGTATAACAGCGACGATGACGACAAGTACACAATGCGATTTCACAACACGTTATTTTCGGGCACGCTTCGCGAGGCACTGCCTTTTTCTTTTTCCCTCTTGAACTTTCGTCCCTCCGTTCTGAGAATGCTTCTTCTTTCTCGTTTGTATGTGCTTATGAGAGACGGAAACTAAAGAACTAAATTCATCGAATGTTCGAGAAGGATCAGGCAGAGCAGGCCTTAAAATCGACGCAATTAGTTCCTGCGATCACCACGAGAGAAAAAGAGGGAAAAGATATCAGGACTGTAACGTTCATCCAGAAAGAGAGAAAGAGAAAGAACGAAAAGAAAAGAAACAAAGAGTGGGGAGAACATCGACGTGGTTTAGAAACCGGTATACCGTCAATGGGTTCGGTTTTTGTTGTAGACACGGAAACGATCTCTACATTTATTTCTGATAACGGCGATGATCGCGTCGTGCAGAATCGTCGTCGAGGAAACAACGCCGGTTTTTTTCGATAGCCGGTCACCGGCCGGCAACAACGTGGTTTGTTGTCATCGCCAGAACTTGTAGACAACGCTGTGCGGCGTCCCCCGCCACGGCGTCACTTCCAAATTTAAATACGCAATTCAGGGTTCTGCCCGGATTCCTTGGCGATAATCGACTGCGAAGGAACACGAGCGCGCAACATACCTCGGAGAATGTATCTCTCATCCCTCGTGCGTGTCGTATATCCTCACGTCCGAGAAGCGCCGATGGTAATGATGTGCCCGGAGCCGACGGTATATATCTGGTATAAAAGTCGGCGATCGCGAATCGGCACGCGAACCAACACGATCGTACCAGGAAAATTCACACGAGAGAGAATCGCAGACGCGCACTCATAACCGTACGAGCTCGAGAGGAACTGCCGGAAGCCCCTTCCACATGGCCGGCGACAATTGGCGGCACGCTATCCAATTGGCCGCCATATGACGAATCAGCGACACAAGCGCACCACAACGACCAATCGCGACGCGGTGGCGCGAATCCTCGGCCATTGCGCGCTCGATTCGAATGTATGTAACGGGACTAAGCGGGCATGCAAGAGACACATGATGGTACTTGTTAATTAACTGAAATTGCTGCCGATAACGATAATGGCGAACTGTTGTACTTCTGTATCTGACAATTGCCTGAAATGTACATGGCAAATTAATTATCAACCCTTATCGCACATAAGCATATTTCTCGTTTCTCAATATTTAAAATTATCGTTAACAAAGTGGCATAATGATTTTCGTTTAGCCCACAAAAATTCATTTTCACGTGATAGTGATGAGGATTTAATAGAAAAAGCAATAATAAAAAAAAAAAGTAAAAAAAACATAAGAATATAAAACAGAATATTCTAAAAGTAGACGTTATCAATTTAGTCTTATCGCGCATAAACACGTTTCTCATTTCTCAATGTTTAATGGCAAAATAATTTTCCTATAGCCCGTAAAACATTCGTTTTTATATATGACAATAATGAGCGTTTAAGAAGAGTCTTCTACATTAGGAGGCCGAAAATGAGGTGATCTTTCGTAATTTGTTTTTCATATGGAAAATTAATGTTTATCGATTTCAAACATTTTTGCATATTTTAATATAATTATTGTAGAGTACGTATAAATTTTTATGTGAAAAAAAGTAGTCTAAATTATAAAAATATAAACATTTAGTTTAGTGGCAGTTTGCCATGGCGTAACAATTTCGTATACATCCAGCGGCTGTAATTCTTGCCTGAATCAAAAAATTAAAAAAGATTTTTAATTTGTACAGAATATCATATAAATAATTTAAAAAATCTATAAATTATAATTTTGTGCGACTTTGAAGAACAAAATTATGATTTTCACTAGGTAGTAGCCATTTGTTTATGCAAAAAAAATTGTAAATGTTAATTTTCATTTAATTTTTTAGGTTTACATAGAATAGTTAACTATTACCTAAAGAATGAGTCCAAAAGAAGTCAATCGAAACAAATACTTTCTTCTCAATCGTGTCAACATAAAATTTAAAAAAATGCAAAAAACCGATTTCGAGAAAAACGCGTTTAAAATTTTCGATGTATATATACTGTGTATATATAGTACTATGTATATACTATGTATATATAGTGTTGTATATATCTGTATATATCTGTATATACAAGCGCAGAATTTATATAGATTACTTCGAATTTCGTTCTAAAATTTTTGAGGAACATATTCTCGAAGAGTTGTATTATCGATTTATGGGGGGGGGGAAAAAAAAAACGAATTTTTTAACCCTCTAATGTAAGAGACTCTCTTAATAGGGAAAACAAAATTAAGAACAAAAATTAGAATTAAAAATAGAATATTAAAAACATATGTTATAGAAATGATTTTGCTTTAACAAATGTAAATATTTTTTGAGAAATAATTATTGTTTGCAAATTTGTACCTAAGATAATACGCAGAGCAATAAGCAATTATCACCTCATATATCTTATTTTAATATCAGACTAATTAAATATTTCGTTTGTAAAATGAATAATTTTTTTCTACTGTATCTTTTTTTTTTCAAATTTAAGATAACATAATTTTCTAATACTAAAGTTACTTTATTATTTTTCATTAATTTAATTAGCGGATGAATAATCTTTATTTATCTTTTAATTTTTCATAATTAAAGTGATATATACCACATTGATTACTACATTGCTCTGAAACAATATTATCTGTTTTTTACCATAAATAATCATGATTTAGAAGCTTTTCCTTCGTTTCTAGACATAATGAACATTTAAAAAATTGCTTATCTAATAATATCTAATAATATAAAGATTTACGATATTCAATTTACGCTAATGAGACTCGTTTATCTGATATTCAACATTTCCGCTTATCGAGAAAGCGCATTAATAGCGTAAACGGTGCTTTTTATTACCCTTATTGAACATCAATTTCCATTTTTTGCAATGCTACCGATGCGGGTTAAAATCAATTTCAAAGTCAATTAGAGAAACAGGTTTTCTCATACGGTATATTCGGATATTAGCATATCCGCTACTTCCATCAACTTGCTATCTTCCGAACTTCCATGTTCATTAGACTGTACATGAGTCACAATAATGAAACTCATTTTCCATTTAGCGAAACCCAATTGACCTCGATAACGATATTTAAAAATTACGATTTTAGCGCCATCAACATTTTTAAAATTACAGTTGATTACAGCTATGCTTGGCATAGCGACATGGCATATAGGTTATTAATAAAGATAACGTATCTCCGTGACATAAAAAAACGAGAGAAACGCGATAATTTATCTGCGTGACATTCTACCGACAAGAAAATAGCAGCTCTGACTAATCTCGAACTTTGTTTATCCATGTAAGATCACGGATGTAACGGATGATCGATGCTACAAGTACTCGCTTCTGTTACCAAGGAGAGTAGAATGAGGAGACCATCCATTTGTGGATCGTAAGTACGAAAAGCGGGTCATTACAGGATGTACTTTTTAGACCCCTAGTCTGTAACTCTTAATGACAGTATCGTTATGTGGTCGTTGTGCAGGTATTGTATATGATAAAAAAAATTGCAGTTCAACGATAATATAACGGTACTAACACTGTTGTTAAGAGTCAGAGAATGGAGATCTTAGTCACATCGAATGCACTGTGCATTCGAATGCAATTTTACTCTTATGCGATGCATTTGCATATGTAAGAAATGTGATATGAAAACTATATATAACACGCATCTACCAATAGCTGCTTATCTTACAGACTTGTTTTTTCGACTCTCAAAAAAAAGCGATATTGTTAATAAGCGATACTGTCCACTTTGCTGGGCAAGGAGTTTCTAGAACTATGTCCCCATTGCAAATTTTAGTAACGAGGCATTAAGAAACATCAAGAAACTTTTGGTAATAAGCAGTAACTTTTATAAGAAATATAATATATTTCTTCTCTAGAAATTATAAGAAATAAATAATAAAAAGTTCAGGATATAATATTTTTATCAATTTTATAATTAACTTGAGTCATGTAATTAAAATTATATTGAAGAGGACTCAGAAAGGTTGGAACGATTACATTTTTTTTATTTATATCTCTTAGATAATAAGTTTTTGCATGCGAAGTTTCTCGTTGTATTGCAGCAATCGGGACATAGTTTAATGTTAAAAATATAGCGATTTCAGCATTCGAAAAAATCGAAGATATTTTGCATCGTTTCTCAAAGACTCATAAAATACTTCGTACTGCGGTATGTATAATAACTAGCGCAATCTTATCGCAGAACATACGACGATGATTACATCGCGGTTAATCCGCTGACATGTCGCTGACATATACATTTCTCGATTTCATCCGTTTCGATCCTCTATGACTTCCCGGTATAATTGAAGATGGAATCTTCGAATTATCTCTTAGGAGACGATTAAAACGCAAAGACACGGCTCACTTTCTACGTAGACCGAAAATGTGAGCGGCGAACGAATTCGAGATGTAATTCGCCAACGACACGAACAGATTGCTCACCGCATGATAAGCGTAACCGTATACCAGCGCGGCGCACAGCCGGGCCCTTACAACGGACAAGTTGCACTTACTAGCAGCTTGCGGCGAGGGTGGCGACTCGTCATCGTCCACGACAGTATGCATGCCAGCGGTCTCAATACGCGCGACGTCGTCGTCGTCGTCACCGTGGTCGCGCAGCGTTTCGTCGTCCGCATCGCGAACGTCTTTATCATTCGGTCGGACACGATTGTCTAGATCATCATCGTTTACTACCGAGTCCACCGGGCAGACGTTCGCGTTATCGCGGTTAGAATAATCGTTGTCGTTCTTGTCATCGTCGTCGTTGTACTTCTCAATTTCCATCGATGGTTTCTCGCTCTCGGGGGTGGGATCGAGCGACGACGATGTGGCGAGAGCCGGGTAATTGTTGTCGTGCACATCCTCGCCGGCGTCGACATCGGTCTCTGGACCTATGTCCGTATAATCATATTCAGCATCGTCGTCGTTCCGGTGCTTGCCGTTCCTGGTCATATCGCACACGGAATTTTTCAAAAGTAAATCGAAATCGGGGCGATCCATGTCGTCGTCGATTAGTTGTTTGATATAGGCCGGTTTTACATCGAATTCATCATGATTCGACGGGATCGGATTATTCGGATCCATGTTGTTTAGTAATAGACCATTCGGTGCTTGATGCGTCAGAAGCGGATTCGAGCGCGAAGCGATCTCGATCGGCGGTGTCAGGAAAACCACGATTACTGTGATATTATCCAAGGAACCCGCACGCTTAGCACTCTGCAGCAAAGCCTGATGCACGTGTTTCAGGTCGTCTGAAAATATAAAATAGCGTTCGTTAGAATTTTCTTGCGGTACTTTGGCATCAACTATGATTACGTCTTATGCCCAATTTCTTCACTTTCAGATAAGTTGCAGATAATCTTATCTAGGAGATATCTCTATTATTCTGAGAGATATCTCTTGAATAAAGTTATCTAGAGATGAAGAAATTGGACATTAAAAAATAACACACCGTAAAAATAACACAAATTTTTTGATAAAGGAATATATGGGTTCTTAAGAGCTATTGAAGTTTTTGTTATTAGTTCCTTTTTAAGGATTCTTTAAGTTTAAAATTATGACAAATTATAAAACATAAAATTATTATAAATGATTATTTAAAAAAAAAAATCTCTAAGATTATCAAAGCTCCAAAAAATCTTAAGGTTATCAAAGTTCCAAAAAATCTTAAGGTTATCAAAGCTCTTATGTTCCAGTTACGGATTAATTATTATTATATCGGCAAGCATAAATTGAAAACCGTTGCGTAGTCTTATTGTTAAGCTTTCTAAATTTCATAGAAACATTCCGAAATAGAAGACTTGATGCGGAAGAGAGCAAAAATCTAACACTGGAAAAAGAAGAGTCTAGTATAAGTAGCTATCAAATATTGAGTGAAATAATTTCCAAATATTCGATTCATATATTAGGTGTAGTAAAAAGAAATCCATTATTTTTCCATTCAATTTCATACAAAAATAATGTATTTCTTTTTACTACACTTAATATAACTAGAAATTTGAGTTACAGTGAACACATGTGTTCCAATACTCATGTGTTCCAAATGGTCCACTTAAATTTACATGTTAATTTAACACAAGATATGTTAGAAGATAACAGAAATATCATTAAAAAAAATAAATACAAAAAAGGTAATACTGACACAGTTTGTAAATAAACTGTGGAAGTATATTTTTTTCAATAAAATTCATATTTATGATATGCTAAATTAATATATATGATAAATAATACTTTATTCATTCATCATAGAATTTATATTTGAACATCATTTTTATTACATATTTAAACACATCATTTTTATGTTGTCCACTTGTCATTTTGACACTAAAAAATGTTGAATATTAATTTAACATAAAATCTTTAAATAATCACATTATGTTAAATTAGCAATCAAATGTTCAACATAAAATTTTAACAAATATGAGCGGACCATTTTCAACACAAATACAAAATATTTTTTATTATGTGTTATTATATATTAACCGAACATTTGATTGGAATTATTTCACTCAACATTTGCCAGCTTATAAGTTATAAGACTTTTTTTCAGTACAGAAATATTTTTCATATTGCGTTGTTTCATAGACAATTAACTTATTGGCGTGAGTCATGATAATAAAAGTACGGTTTATAGTCGGCGGAGTCAATGGCTCGTGAATAAATCGCGCTCGAAGATCACGCGATCACGTTTGAAAACCTTCGTAGCATTGCGATAGTTTTCTACAAAACACAAATTTATGTAATTGCATAATTCCTTGGGATCACTGCAAAGACAATTTGCAGAATTATTATTGTCACACTCTTCATCTGTATTATAAACTGGATGTAACACAATCAATTATCTTTTGCTGGATCAATGGATTTTATAATATCTCTTGAATATTTAAATGTCTCATGTCATGCAGATTTTACGGTACTTCTACCGAGTACTGCATTTACTTCTTCAAGTGACAATAACCACTTCCTGTTTCTCACACGCATGGATATTCATAAATTTGAATGTTCCGTACTCTAGATTACAGTACATTTCTTTATATTGCTGTTGCTGCACAAAGATGTATTTTACATGAAAAAACTGTCATGAATATAAATTATATATCGTATCTTTTTATTTTTTATTAACTTTTTTTACTGTTATATTTTGTCTAAGAGAAAATCCAGGGAAATAAATGAAACTACTAAACATATAAAGTCAGATTCAGATTAAGCAAACAAGCGTGTACGAAATACAAATGAACAAGTTGCATCAATGAGTTCGAACTGCGTTGTTGATATTCCTGGCACCTTTCACATTCATTAAAGCTATTCATTCGCGTTTGTTTGCTTAGTCTGGATCCGGCTTAATGCGTCATACTAAATTTTTTTTTGCAACATGCCTTTCTTACATGGCAATTTTATTTCACATTTAGCGAAATATTAATAACAATTATAAAGTGATGACAAATATACCAGTTTTATATGTAGAATTAATGCACAGTTGAGTAAACTGTTTTATAATTAGCTGCATATAAAACTTGTTGTTACCTTTACAATTACCATCACTTTTTCTCTGAGTGTAAATTTAAAAAGAAAGCTTCAAACTGTTTCCTTTAAGTTTAGACAAATTCTACAATAATCACATAGACTGATTCCAATCTTTTTTTTTTCATTTTGAAATTAAGATATTCGGATATGTCTTTCCTTTTTTTTTGTATTTTTAAATTTACACACAAGGCCCTTTCACATACATATGCTTTTCATGTATAGAATATCAAAAAAGATTAAAAATCCAGATATCGCATGTGTTCGAACATCAGTCAAAAGTACTGCTGATAAAAGGCTGCTGATTTGCTTCGAAGCAGGGTTAACAAAGTCTGTTTTTTTTTTAACGAATAAAAAAACATTGTGTTTCTTTTTATACATATTTTTAATGCTTCAAACATGCTTTAAATAGTATTATTAAAAATATATTTAAAACATGTTAAAAACATTGATTAAACATTGTTTTAAACTGTTCATGTTTTTTTATTGTTTCGAAGGTATTCGATATTCAAACTTCAAAGCTTCTGCATTAAAATTTTCAAAGATCGAAAGCTTTGAACTTTCGAACCTTCAAAACAATCTGCAGAACTTCCAAGAATTAAAATTCTACAATTACTAATAAACCTATCGATTCGTGCCATTTTGAGTATAACTACGATTTGAATCTGTCTACCTGAATTGACTGTCTTCGAAACTTTAATTGTTAGTGACCTTTTAACTAAAGTGTATAAATGAGAAATCGACTTATTTCGGAATGTGCAAATGAAAATCTATCGATTGAGTTAAATCTATTTTCCTCGAAGTTGCAAGGTTAGTGTGAAATTAGCACCCTATAAAATTGTTTTTTAATAACTTTTCCACCAGAAGTATGCAAACGAAAATTATATATACCTATACGTGCAAACGATGAGCAATCGAATGAGCTATAGAAAGTTAATTTTTTTCAAAACTTCGGAGATCATAATTTCTCAGTTAACTTAACCAGAGATTGGCGAAAGAAATCTTTATGCCCTTCTATCAATGTAGATTAGCTTTAATTTCAATTTATCTTACTCTTCAAAATTTGTTAGCATATTAATGCTTATTTCTATTAATATAGTTTAATTTTAATCTTGGCTTAACTATAACTCATCTTTTTTTAATTTTAAGAATTAAATTTTAGATGTGATAAATTAGGACAAATGTCATTCCGCCTAGAGTTCTTTTACATCTCTATAGAGAGCCAAAATTTGCAACATCCCGATTTAGAATTTTGATCACTAATTGCATTAGTCATTCTTGGACAGAGATTTAGGAGGGTGGAGGTCTCGAGGGTGGACATCGCGCGCAGCATATTTTGCGATTGCAGATTCGCCGAATCAGGGGAGATACCAACCAATGCAACAATATATTGTGCGGCCCTGGTAGAAAGTACGTTGACCTACGCGCTATGCAGCCTATCGACGCCTGCGTAGTCCTCCCTCTCATCCGTCGTTCCTTCGTTCTCCGCCTCCCCCTCCCTCTCTCGCTCTCTCATTTCATTTCACCCCTTACCCCGTTTACCGCTCACCTAACACGCTCACCTCTCGTCTTCTCTTTCATTCTCTTGAATTCGCGCTCTAGTGACTTTATTACACCGCAGGAACGTTCGCTCACCATCTGGGCGGACGAGAGAGGGAAAAAGGATATTAATTTTCCATCAGTTTGTTTTTCGTATATCTCGCTACTACCCCTACTAGTATTCATCCTCCAATAATATCGTATTTCATCGCGAAGAAAATTCATTGAAATGATAAAATTCTTTCATTCGAAAACCGATATATAAATCAAAAAGGAACAGATTACTTCTATAAGACTATGTTCTAGTTTCATTATCTGCAAGCATCTCTGAAAATTCTCTCAAGACTGAAAGAAAACTTCTAGTGATCCTAAATTCCATATTAATCTCTATAATATCTTTTACACTGAGAAAAAAATTATGAAAATGGATGAAATTTTAATCATATCAATCAAAATTCTGATTTTATCAGGAAATTCTAATTTGTTCTTCAACTAGAATTCCAATTAATGCAAACAAACTCTTTCTAGTGTAGTTCAAAGAGGCTATACTTAATTCTTTCATAGAAAAATTCTGCATTTATCTCATCTAGATAATTATAATAGATTCTACCAGAGAATTCTAATTTATTTTTTCAGTCAGAATTTCAATTAACGCAAACTTTTATTTCCAGTGTATAGTTCAGGGAAGCCCTATAATTCTTTCATAGAAAAATTCTTTACATCAACGATATAAACATCATCAATGCTAAGGGTCATTGGGGATATCCGGATATGGTGTGCTGGGTGACGCACTGGACGACCATGGGGACCTATGTCCCATCGATCGATAATCGGATGTATCCACAATGAATATGTACGAGCTGATGGCAGGTGCGATAATTGGCAGGTACCTCGACGAACACGTGCTTGCAAATCGAATCGTCGCGTCGTTGCCACGACAGCATAAAACTGCGAATTTTGTTCGTTTTTCGAGGAAAATAATATTACCGAGGAAAAAGCGAAAAAAAACTTCATTACGTGCACCATCGATTGTTCAGGGATTGAACGAACGCGAGTCGCATCGTTAACGCAAAGAGAGAGGGTGTGAATGAAGGAGAATGTGAACAAATGATGTCATCTACCACCGCAGGACAACGATTATCCCTCTTTTATCTTCGCCTGACAAAGCGATTGGGTTTTTTTTGACCTAGGTCTTCAATATTCTTCGCATTAAACCATAAAAAATAGGGTAGATACCGCTCATTTAAATCTCAAAGAATGTATTTATTCCGTTTTTATTTTCCCCGTTCGATATCACACA
>Ga0157363_1005472_pt1 | contig 11842 bp, 3 predicted proteins | sample AttsexASBM1_FD_111477 | JGI IMG/M metagenome (GOLD analysis project Ga0157363, IMG submission 111477) | Fungus gardens microbial communities from leaf cutter ant in Ribeirão Preto, State of São Paulo, Brazil - Atta sexdens ASBM1 | ecosystem: Host-associated > Fungi > Mycelium > Unclassified ...
TCGAAAATTGGCTCCAAAATTGGATCGCCTCCAAAGACGAGTCATTTTTTCGAGATGGAATTCGAAAATTGCCTGAGAGATGGGAAAAAGTAATAGGCAGCGATGGACAATACTTTAATTGATTTGTTCATTCATTTTGTTTTGAAATAAATGCACAAAAAAAACGGACCGAACTAATTTGTACTCCCAATATTTATTTGTTACAATCTAATTGGTAAATCTCAATGAAACTTTGCATAGGTCATTTTTAATAATTAAACTAGGGGAGAGAATTTTGTTGGTACAGTTTTCACAATTTCGGTATTACATTTTTTAAACAATTAATTATTATGATTAAAATAAATCAATGCAATAGAGAGAATCTTTCTCTACATTTTCATACCAGTAATGGTTCTATACACTGCATAGTTTCTTTACAATAAATGAAATACGGACATGGTACATTGTAGTTAACTTGCCCCGATATGTGCAGAGTAAATTGGCATATATCACAGTATAAACTGCCTCTACGATAAACTCTATTAAATTAACAAAAACGTAATAGAAAAATAGTAGAAATAAAAATTAGATAGTAGATATGTACTTCTTGATAAAAATTGTATCTTTCAAAGTTATTTTGTAATAATCAAATCAATAGCAAAATGTTGTTACAGAAAAACAAGTGTAAATTATTTTAATTCTTATTTTAATATAAAAATATTATATATATAAATTTAAAGCATTTTGTCAAAGTTAATTTGTAATGGAATGTTCACATATGCGATACAGCGAGTTAATATAAACTTTTTTTAATATGATAAGCCAACGTATTCTATCTCTGCATACGTCTGAATTTGATTATTTTTTGATTATTTTTATTACAAGTTACCATTGTTACTCAAAATAACATTGTATACTAACAAACACTTTTCTTTTAATTAATAATACGTCGCTTAGATTTACTTTCTCAAGCCGAAGGACATTAATATGAAATTATAAAATGCTCGAAAATTTATTTGCTTGCTCTTGAATGAGACCTTTTTCTTTTTCTATTGCAATATTTTTTTGATTTAAATGAAACTTAGGAAGCAGTATCTATATGGTAAAAGAAATATTTTGCAGTAACTTTTCTTTTATCGTAAATAAATGGAACGTAATGCTATATTTACCTCTTATGTCAACGAGCTCCAATCTCCACGTCTGCCCCTAACTGCCCCCCCCCACTTAATTAAATCTTAACGAATAAATTATATAATAATGCGCTATTTATGCGCTTTCAAAATCCACAAGAAAAAACTTGGCGCTCATTTCGTTTAACTAAAGTTAATAACAATCGATTTGGAAAATCAAACACAAGATTTATGCGCTATTTATGCTTTCATATTTACATAGTTTTAATTTTTGCCTTAATGCTTCCCTTTTGGAGCAAACAGTCAAATTCATCCCTAAGTCATTTAAAATTGCAATTACACTATTTAACTATGTAAAATATATCTTCGATTTATGCATTATTATTTCCAAGCAATTTCAATTTTTACGCTGCAATTCTTAAAACACTATCCTCTTGGAGTTAACAGTAATATTCATACAGAAGGGGGGGGGGACAACTAGGCAGACGTCTCCCTACTTATACAAAAAAATTTAGATTTTTGTTATCATTAAACAAATTTTTGTTTATAACAATAAAAATAACAAATAAAATAAATGATCTATAAAAATGTGTTACTCAATAAAAACAGAATGTTATGACTACAACTTCCATATATATATATATATATATATATATATATATATATAGTCTGTTTATAGCCTATATATTAATATATGTGTTTTATGTCCTTATAACCTCTTTAATATATACGTTAACTTGTGTTGATTCTGAAAGGCATTTACTTTTTTTTTACTTTATTTATTCATTACAGCCTGAATGTAATAATTATTTGTTACAATATATTTATTTTTATAAGAGTTATAGGCATTAAAATTAAATATTGGATATTCCATACACAAGTGTGTTATTCTTGCAGGTTAACTATAATTATATTTTTATCTTATATTTACATTTTTTATTTTTATTTTCATTTTATATTTTTGTTGTATTTATATTTTTTTATATATACTATTATTATTATCTTGCAACGATTAATTATTCACGATTAATTAGATTAATAGATTAGTCACAATTTATGTATTTTTATATTTTAACATTTATCTATTAAACAATTCTACAATATATTGTATCTTTCTGCTTTAATTCATGTTATATAATAAGCATTAAAGAATTATAAGAGAATTATAAAATGAAAATGTTCAAAATAACTTGAAGAACGTAAACGCGATTGAAAAGAAAAAAATTCGTTCCGTTTTTGTGCTTACAATGTTTATAAGTATCATTTGTCTCTGCTTAATATTCGATAGACAACAAGGACGAACTGATATTTACAGAATGTGAGTGTGAAAATGAAACGCACCCAGAGTGAAGATAATGATATTGAAAGTGAACGTGATAAATTACAGTCGCATTTTTTTACGTAAAAAAAGTACTAATATGTGAAATGTTATAAGAAATGAAAAATATTTATATTTCCCTTCGTTTTATTTATTCATATGACTGGAACGAGCTTCTAAGTATTAATCATGTACATGAGGAAAATATAAGTATTCGATCGAATCCTTGAGAAGTGTTTATAAGTTAATTCATCTTTCTTCTAAGGTCGCGCATCGTTATATATACACATATACATTATGCATATATGCAAGGTAAGTCATTATATGTACACGGCAAGGATAACGTGAGCCGAAATTGTTTTGTCTTCTCTCTTACACATATATACTTTGACTGTTTCTCCTTTCTTCATAAATTACCAATATACTATGTATACCATCGTTAAGCAATCGACGCTAGAAGTCTCGGATTTTTAACATTGGCCCGATTACTGGCCAATGGCCCCGCGTGCGAATGTCACGCTTTTCTGATTCACCGATTCGAGATCCCGCGGCGCTAATAACATGAAATGATTGTCGTTGACTGGCCCACTATACGTACATTAACATCAGATCAGGGTCTATATTCTGTAACTGTCTTTGCGCAGCTTTTTCACCATATATAAAATATCTGCGCAATGACACCAACAACTATCGGTAGGTGTGTAAAGACAGTTACGGAATCGCGTCCCAGGTAGGTCGCGAGCTCGACGTCTCTTGAAAGGCGAGAGAATACTTTCGGCTTTCGGCAATCAGCTTTCGGTTTTCGGAAGGCGAAAAGCGAGAGTTCTCGTCCCTTCTTTTTCTTCATACGAGCCGTCTGGTCGCCAACATTTATTCAAGATCATGTAATCGGTCCTGTAGTTAATCTTGCACGCGAAGAACGTTCGATTGATTTTAGCGAAATGTAATTTATGATTCTAGTAGTGCTGCATTTAAACTTTTTCAATAATGAGAAAGTATAAAACTTACTGTTTTATTGATAAAGTTTAATAAAAGCCTAATAAAATTTTGCGATTTTTTTTATGTTATATAAAGAAAAATTCGAGGGAAAATCTGATAGTTTCATTATGGAAATATAAAACTACAGTTTTTTCTCTCTTCAAATTAAAATATTTAATTCAAAAGAGATTCAAAGTAAATACGAAAATTTTAATTAAAAATTTTTTTTGTATTTATTCTATTTCTCCGTCAAATTGGAAAAAATAAATTTTTATTGTGTTGTTTATGAATAAACAAACATTTATATTTTTTACAATTTTTTATATTTATTTCTTTTTTAATTTCATTTTAATCATAAAATATCTATAGGTATTGCACAATTAATTTTTATAATATATTATATGTACACGATATAATATATTGTAATTTGAAAAAAGTAGAAAAACATTGGTTTATTTTTATCAAATTAAAAGAAATATATTGATTTTTTAAATGCTTTGTTATCTATAATATAATATGAAAAATTTTTTGTGATATTCCTGAATGCGAAAATATCAATTGTACTTCGCGATATTATTCTGTTTTAAAAATTATCAAGTAATTTCCGGTTGTGTTGTAATTGTAATTATCAAAATGACAAAATTGTATAGTTTTACGATACTTGGAAAATGAAGCGCACATTGCTGATGTAAGCAATAAAGTGGACGGGTTTAAATTACAAAAAAATATATTAGCGTTTGATAAATAATGCATAATAATAAACGTATATGGATAATTTATTGTAAAGTTAGTCAGTTATAAACTTCGTCATCAAATTGCAAGACTTTGTTATCTAGAAAATCTCTGGAAAGTACAATAAAAAATTCATTTAAATTTAACGAAAATTACAGGGATTTTTAACATTTGTTTTCTAATCAAGAAATAATTCTTTAAATTATAGTTCTCATGTGTTTGAGTATCGATGTGGAAATTACATCAACATCGTGATTTTTTTTAAGTGACAAAATTAGTACATAAATTAAAGTAAAAAGGTTAAAAAGAAATATATATACATACATAAATAATGATCAAGATTAACTTAGCTTACACTTACATTCCATTTGTTCCTTAAATATTTTTAATTTTATTTAATTTTAATTAATTTAGTCTCTATAATAAAATTTTATTTTATTTAAATTTTATTAAAAATATATATGTGCGACATATATGAATATGGATATAGATATGGGCAGACACTATTTTTTATATATCTGTTTTTCTTTTTATTTCGTGTAAATGATAGAATATATTGCAGATATTTTTATTATTATTATTATTTTTAATATAATATATTTTTATTTGAAAGAAATTGAGAAACATGTATTGGGTTTTATGAGACATACCTATATGGACATGAAAAATTCGAGCAAGTTTTTCAAATATTGTGATACTTGATTATGGTCGATAATTTTGTTTTCTTTTGAGATAATAGATTATCTCTTAATAGATTATCGCGATAGATTATCACGAATCACATTAATAAAAAATTGTTAAAGATTTAGCTCTTATCCAAAGAATGTAATTTTGTAAATCTCGCATCTTCACATTGTGAAATGCTGTTTTGTCTCCTGAAAGAAACTTTTACGTCAACTACTTTTACGCGAACCCATGTAATTACTTTTATTTAATGTAAGAGTACTTATAACGAATCGTTTTTTTTTTATATTAAATGGTAGCAGTGATATAAGACAGAAGATATAGATTGAAAGTTCCGTTGGAACAACAAAAATGATATAATAGTGGTATTCATGTACGGTAATAATACTTAATATCGCTTTACACAGTGCTAGAGTTCGTGTTATTTTTATCACCTGCCAGTTATATTTAGATATCCTCGCATGGAGCGTCGAACCGTTATGACTTATCCCCCTGCACGCCGCTAAAGAATCGATTAAAGTCATGCAAAATATAGATAACTTTCGTCGCCTATTAACACTTCTTTTTATATATATATATATATATATACTTTAGCAGAAATTTTGAAATTAATTATTTTGAGATATGTACGTAAGCAATTTCCGAATAAGAATAATTTTTATAGACTGTCTCTGATAGAAATATACGCAGTTTTCTTAGACCATTCAATTACTGTCTATAAGTATTACTGTATTCTCATTAGTTATAATAACAATACTATGTAGAGAATAAACAAAAACTTGAGTTTTATTCAGTGGAAATAAATAATTTTCCTGATAAAAATATATGCAATTTGCATAGACACTTGCTTATTTAATATCAGTAGATTATTAATTTACAATACTAATCCATTTATTGGATTTATATCTTGTTATATATCTTGTTTTTGTTCAGGGTTTGAGTGCGCATCTTTCATCATTTCAACAAAGTAACTGCTAGTAAAGAGCGTTACATCTTGACTAAGAGTAAAACTCAAGCGGTTTTACTTCTTAGTTATACTATAGATATTATTATTCAGTTTATAATTATTATTGCTTATAATTATATTATAACTGCCCAAGAGAGCAATGAAATTTCTATCGCAAAGATTTGATCACAGATACGTCTTTGTGCAGAGCAATTTTGAAATACGGATAATATAATGTATTAAAGCAATTACAAAATTATTAAAAGTTTATTTATATAATATAATTGTCAAAATAAATATCTCGCGTCTCTTTGAGTGCGACTAATGCATTAACAATCGTTAGTGCAGTGCGTTTCTTATAAAAGCGTTTATGTGTGTGAGATGTAATCCATTAAAATTTAGCTAAGAATTCATATCGTATTTACGACTTCGTTTATCCGTGACGCGATAATGACTTTTCATTGCTTTTTTTAATCATTGAAGCTAATATATTGCCGCATCTACGATATTTACCCCCGATAGCATTAGAGTCTTGTCACCTGGCCAGGTGAAAAGGGAGAGTAAGTACGATCGAGTTTTGTACGCAAAAGCGTGCACTTCACGAGTTATGCATCGTTGCAAAGCCACGTGCAAAGCCTCTTTTCACTTTCGATACATAGCTTCTACTTACGGCAAAAAAATCATGTTTCACGGATTTTTTAAGGAGATTATAATATTTTTGAAGTAGATTATAAATATTTCTTTAAAGTTTAATTTTTGTCAAAGAAATATATAACTTTCGTTATTTTTTCCATTCCAATTTTAACATTTATTTTTTTTTTCTATGTGTACATAAATCATAAGCTTTTACTTCTTATATATATATATTTACCGCGTTGCATGATCGGCGCGATAAGTATAAACAATTATTAGATCGAAGGAGGACACGAGCACGAGAGGGCGTGGAAATTACCAAATTTATGGCGCAGTTAACGGAGAGAAGAGAGGCGAATGTGTGCTATGTTAAGAATTAGTAGTGAAAGTTCGTGTCTCGCTCGCGGGTGACGCGTGATAAAACGCTTTGTGAATACAGTCGTATGCACTTAAGTATGGTGGTTCGGGCGTGCCATGAGTTTAATACAAATGTAAACTGCACTATCAAGTCGCACGATTCTCTGTGCGTCAGCTCGCATGTGTCACGTCGCGCGGAACGACGAGAGAGCAATAAAGAAAACCGTTCGCCGTTCGATCATTGCAAATTTTAATATATGTATACATATGTATACATATCAGGGCCAAGTAGCAGTTTGAAAGTGACAGGTAGATGAAAAATTTTAAGAATTTTTTACGAAGACGTAAATGCCAATCTATCCACTTTTTTTTTATATAGCTAGAATCTAGATGATTATATGTTAGATGTAGATAAATTGTAGACGTACTTCTCTTCTAGTAAATTTTAAGTTTTTGTGTATTCTTATTTATTTCAAAACAGAGACATATATTTTTAAGTAAATCTATCAATTTTAATTATTCATTATTATGAATTCATTATTAAACGACGTAAACTGCTATTTAAAACGCACTTGGCAGTTTTTTAAAGTTTTGTGCCGTCACAAAAAATTTGCACTAAAGTGTTGAGTTTTATGATAAATTTTATTCGCACTATAACTATTTCGAATAAGATGTTTCATTGGATACGTAAAATATTGTTTGCGAAGGACATTAAGCTATTCCACGTTGAAATAGTCAAGTGTGAATTACAAATTTACAACTCGCGAGTTTAATGACGGAGTTAAATTGCGCGTATCTTCATGTCGGAAAAAATGGTCTCATCACTTTTTCTCATGTCGGATAATGAATCTCTCGTGTGAGAATAACGAACGAATTCATTGCAGTTCATCAAGTTTTCATTATTGGACATACATATAGAATATGCGTGCACTATCGAGCATAAAGCTGTCCTTTCGGATTCTCAATCAATTTTTTATTTCTGCGCTAATTTAAATTTTTATATTTGCGAATAAAGTGTAATTAAGAATGAAAGTCAGACATCTGTTCGGATCAAAAATTTTTCCTCTATCTTTTCGATATTCATATTTGTACGTCATATATATTTTTATCGAATTTATGTTTATTATAAGTAGGTAAATTTGATTAAAGATTAAATAGATTAAAATTAGCAAAATAAAAATAAAAGTTATGATTATAAATTAAGGAATTAAGTAAGGCAAATGTAATATGTTAAGAATTGAAAAAATTGAAATAGAACTTGAAAAATACTTGAAAAAATTACAGATTATTCTAAATTGCATTTAAAAGAATTATAAAAAACAGAGATGGTTTACTGTTTTGGGGATCAAAAATTATTTCAATAAATTTGTGCTCTAATAGAAATATGGAAATATACTATTATAAAGTAATGATGAAATTTCAATTTTTTTAAATATAAGTAGAGACTTTATGAATTCAAGAATATTTATAAAGTTACATTGCAGACATTAGATCTCCAGTAAATAAAGAAAAAATTTATTCTTTATAAACTAATTGATGAATGTCAATGAAAACCTTTGCATAAATATATTATTTTTAATACTCGAAGTACTTATACAAAAGAATTTAGATTTTTGTTATCATTTAAAAAATTTTTGTTTATAACAAAAGAATAATAACAGATAAAATAAATAATCTATAACAATATGTTGCTCGTTAAAAACAGAATGTTATGAACACAACTTTTATATGTATGTAGTTCGTTTAAAGCATAAATATTAATATATGTGTTTTATTTACTTTTTCAAAGATAATATCTAAATTATAATATAATTTAATTCGGTGAATTTTAATTATTTTTATATATGGACGAAATATTATACCATTTGGTTTTACAATATTTATTTTTTTTTGTTTTTAACAAAATTGGTACAAAACTGCTATGAAATTATTATTTTTTTAGATCAAAGCCTTGAAAATTGGAAAAAGTAGAGTAGTAAAACATTTCGTACGGCTCCTGTATATATTTTAACAATACAAAGAATTATCATGATCATTTTTATAAAAAGTTATAATTAATTATTTTAATGTATATACTTTAACAGTACAAAAAATATTATGAAAATTATAAATTATAAATTAGTATAATAATAAACACGGAACTAGATTTCAGATTTTCAGATGTCACAGATAAAGGAGCACAGATATTGACAGATAATTTTAACCTAAGTTAATTCTTATTTTAAACTTAAAAATTATTTTAACGTTATACAGTTACTATACTATACGAATATAATAATATATCAAGCAATGAAATTTTCGCTTGATAGTATATACATATACTCATCTTTGGATTGATTACATCACCGACGAGAGTGACGGATTATACTCCGCGTTCGGACAAGCGCGACGCTGACAGTGTGTTCTTAAAAATAGACGAAAGGAAGTGTCTCGCCACTCGAGGATGACGGCAAATTCACTCTCTCAGGGTCGCACTTTGCCATCGTACGAGTATCCCTCCCATCTCCCTTCTCTCCCCCTTTTCACGTGTTCTCAAGTTCAGCACTTTCGGCCGCCGAGAATGGACTCCCCTCCCCCTCTCCAAAGAGGCCCCCGAATATTTATGTCACGGTGAAGCCCGGTTTGGGCCTTGGTCGAACGCCGCGGGCATTCGCTCTCGTGATCGTTTCGACTCAGATCTTAGAAATCTTCGTTCCTCAAATCACACCGCGAAGGTCGGCACTTCCTAAATCGAGTGGTGTAACGCCCCTCGTGGAACACATTTATCCTTCGAATGTGTAATCCGCAAAGATCTTGCGAAAGTTTTGCTTTTTTTTGTCAGAGCATATAACTCGATCTATTTTTCTTGATTATTTGCACTTTTAATTTTTTCAAGTAATTATTGAATATTTATTCGAGTAATAATGATTAAACAATAGAAAATTTTCAATGAATCAAAATTAAGAAAATATATAATAAAAATTATTTACTATTGTTTAGATAACCAAAATCTTATTAAAAACAAAGTAATAAGAATAAAGAGCTATAAACCGCAAATTAGGTTGTTAATGCTACATATTTGTGTATTAATCGTTATAAAACAAAATACAAACGTTTTAATTTTTATCAGGTCATCTTTAGTGTATTACATGGGAACAATTTCAATTAATTAAAACAAATGAAATTTATATTATAAATTCAATTATATCAAAATGTTAAAACTGTTTTGAAACCTTATGATTGGAATAATTACGTAATGATCATGTCAGTGTATATATGTATGACTTTTACCCCAGAATCTTAACGCCGTGCCACACATCACTCAATTTATCATAACTATGAATAATCCATAACTCAACTGTCACGAGTGTAAAAACGCAAAAAAGAATATAATCCACAATTATTATATTATACTATGTTGACAGTTTATAGTTACTTTATTTTATTATTTAATATCTTAGGACCGGTTGTCATCTTTAGATAAATTACGTGATAATTTATCTAATATATAGATAAACAAAAGAATAAAAGAATTAGAGCAAAGAAAGTAAGAGAGTAAGATAGTGAGCTGAAGTTATCGAAAGGTGGAACAACCTTTATTCATTAAAATAAAAGTTAAGAACTCTCAAATTTAAAAACAATATAAAGAGAATAAATAAGGCTACTGAAAAAAATACAAAAAATGTAATCATTTCGGCTCGACTTTAAGCATCAACACAAAAATTATCAACACAAAAATAAATCGTATAAAAATGTTTTATCGATGATCTCTTCACTGCATTGACTTGCGATCATTTCTTATTTTTATAAGTGTACAACATTTTTATATGGTTTAATTTTATGTCAAAGATGACTCAAAGTATTTTGAAGTAAACGTTTTTAATTACATTATAATAATAAATATTATTAATTATCACGCATTAAGTACGCTGACTTTGTCAGTAATCCTATTATTTCATGTTATTTCATATTTATTTTATAATTACTTTAAAATGGGCTTTATTTTAATAAGATTTTAATGTTTAAAGCTTTGCAAATTTCTGAAGACATTTTAATTCTGTTCCTTTTTAACTTTAGCTTTGCAATATTAAGACACGAAGAACTTATAATAATTAACAACACGTAAAAAACGCGCGCAATCGCGAAAATCGAAGCATAGTCGACGATAAACAAGCCGGAAGCGTTCGACGATCTCGGCGGGAAACCGCGGAAAACGCGCGAAAGTCGCGAGACGAGAATGGTTACGCAGCAATTGCGGTAGCCGGTTGAGAAAGAAAGAAAACACTTGCACTTTCGTTAGAAAGTCTCGCGAATCCGCTCCGCCATCCGTGGCAATCACGTCGGCCACCTGCGCAGTGAACGTTGCGTTAAATTATAGCGTCGAAGCTTGTCCGACCAAACACTGAGCATCATCACTTTACCCTTAGCCCTTCATCTTGCATTGTGAACTAATTCATCTCTGCGCACGAGAATGCACGCGATAAACCTTTGTAGACAGTATTAATATAAATTACGATTTAAAAGATAATACGATTAAATTAAATAGTGATTTTCATTAAAATATATTATTTAATATGAGCGTTGAAAATGATTTTTTGAATATTCGTGAATGGACGATGATATAGGAAATAAAGTTCAGCAGATCGACATTGGTTTATTTGATTTCTTACAACAAAGATATTTCGTCTTGGTGATGATGTGGCAATATATAGATAAGAGTTCTGTTTGCGGCCGGATCAAGCATATAGACGACGATGAGTGACAATTCGTAGGATAAAGCGGAAATAATTTTCTAAATTGTATTTGTTACGTAAAAATTATCAAGCGAGTCCAAGTGTTGAGATTGAGGCTCTCAGAGTATATAAAATTTTTTTCTCTATAAAAATTGTTGTAACCTGCGTTACGAAAGTAATGCGTGTACGTAATAATACATATACTTTAATTCAACTACTTAATTGAAGCAGCGAGTCATTTAGTTTTATTATTAATAAGTTAATAATATGAATTTTGGAATCTCTAAATAATTTGTGTACACACACACACACACACACACACACACACACACACACACACACACACACACACACACACACACACACACACACA
>Ga0157363_1005473_pt1 | contig 11842 bp, 4 predicted proteins | sample AttsexASBM1_FD_111477 | JGI IMG/M metagenome (GOLD analysis project Ga0157363, IMG submission 111477) | Fungus gardens microbial communities from leaf cutter ant in Ribeirão Preto, State of São Paulo, Brazil - Atta sexdens ASBM1 | ecosystem: Host-associated > Fungi > Mycelium > Unclassified ...
AATTGTCATATTTTAAATATAATTTATAATTATTTTCGAAGTGAGCTATATATTTTTCTAGAAAAATTATGAATAATTATAATAATTAGTACTAATAATTATTATTATATGCATATTAATAATTATTAATTATACAGTAATAAGTATTAGTAATAATAATTATATTTATAGTAGAATTGTAAATATAATTATTATCACTAACATACAGCAGTAATAATTGTTAAAATGGAATTACGATTTTATCATGCAATTATAATCACAAATATCAAATACATTTTTCTCAATGTATAAATTATCTTAACTGAAATTAATTGAATATGTACGAAGAAATCTTTATTAAACACGACATGATTTATTTAGAATCATAATGTAGTGTGTGATAAATATTTAACTGCTATGGTCCCAAAGTGCCTTCGTAAAGGATCTCGGAAAATGTTTTCTACCTCCTTCCATACCGATTCTTTCGTTCCCGCGGTGTTTCTCGAGCCATCGAGAGCAGAATTTACGATATGGTCCTGTTCATGTTAGCAGCCTATTCTGCAATCTGCTCTCGTATGTCACAGAGAGTATGTTGAATGATAAAGAATGGCGAATGTACTTCGTTATAGTATAGAAAGCGCAGTAAAAGCTGATCTTCTGTGTCCTTTGTCCAAGCCAGGAACTTGAAATATAGATCCGCGTCCCCCGATCGAATGCAACGAGAAAGTGAATAAATCATGAATTTAAGAATGCTAATAAAACTGGTTTCTCTCTTACGACCTCTGCAAATCTTTTAACAGCTCTTCTGAATAACTTCTCCATCGCTGCTTCTTTACTACGACCATCAACAGTTAATTCGAATGTCATTTGACATACGTTGAGAACTTGCCTTGAAAACTGTAAAGCCGACTTGACTTTTAGATTCGGCGAAGGATACGTCGCCTTTCTGAGATTCGGCCAACCAGTCTCCACTACGGATCTTAGGAAGGTTATCCTGAAATATCTGCCACAGGCGATGATCTCTTCGAGGCAAGCAACGGCTGCTCGGCTCTTGCTACCACGAAGCCAGGACATGGCGCTCAGCATGAGCTTCAGCATGCTGAAGCTTCTGGCGGAGGAGCTTAAGGCCACGGACTACACACTCACACAGAGCTCGCTGGATCAGGTCAGTGAATTCCATTCAACGATACTGTATTTCGTGGATTTTTGTCGAGTTTGATTTTCAAATATGTCGTCTTTCGTATTATTTCGAACGTGCTCCCGAAATTGAAGCAGGTATTGTCGTACGTGAAATTATACCAGTTCGATCCTCGCGAATTCATCATTTTTATTTTCTAAAATTGTATCATGAGTTTAAGATATTTCAGATACACATATAACTACTGATGGCTTAAGGCAAGAGTACACGATAAATATACAAGAACACGATTTTACTGAAAAGTCTAAAAATTTAATTAAATTTTTTAAATTTAAAAATAATTTTGTTGAGCAATCAAAATAAGTACATAAATATAATAAGCAATACTATATAACAATTTTATATATTTTGATATATTTTGATCAATCAGTTTGAACGTTCCATACTCATTTTGATCCAACAAAATTATTTTTAGATCTATATCTAGTTATATTTTTAAATATTTTAGCAAAATTATTCTTTTCGTAGACGGCTTTATAGAAAACACAGTCGATACAAGTGTCATTACATCTTTGTTATTTTGAATACCAAGAAGGAAAAATTATATCGAATTAAGATAAAAGCATATAATAAAGAAAGTATCAACCGATTGTTGTTTGGAAAACAAATTAAAAATTGTGTTATATCTACTGAAAGAAAAAAAAAATGTACTAAATTATAATAAATTTTTATTTAAATAGTACTAGTTGAATATTTATTAAACGTTAACATATTTATTTGATAATCAAAAATCATTAATTTTATTTAATTATTTTTTTTTATTTAATAAATATTTATTTACTAAATAAATAAATTTTAAGTTAGTACCATTCAAACAAATATTTATTAAAATTTAGTACACATCTTCTCTCAGTGTAAGTACCTATGTACTTATGTATTTGCGCGGTTACAAACCTTGTCAAGGCTTTTTCATAAACGACACAACAGTCGACCGACACTTTATCTATCGTCCTCTTATCTTTAAAGGCTCGTCTACATAAATTTCGTAGACGATCATGGAGTCTTAAGTGGAAACTAACTAATTACAATCCAATATAAGGAGAATTCGGAGATTTCTAGGATTTCAATTTCTTACGATTTGAGATCCTACGACCGTTTACGATTTTTGTGTAACGAGCCTTAAAAGATATTTAATTCTCGCGACGTAATCTTTGGGTATTCCGCGATGAATACACGCCGGCGATATTCTAAGGGCTTGTCTTCAGCAGATGATGCACCGCCGCCGCACAGCGCCTCCTCCTGTCGTCCAAAGACGATCCGCATTTTCGTCCCACCGATCCTGACGGATATTAATGGATCCGCTCGTCTCGTAGCTCGCTTACATACTCCCACGCGATGGTTTACAAGCTGCAGGGAGGCGGGAAACTCGTCCCACACACCGGCTTGCCTCTAAGCTCGTCTAAATGCTTTTGGGTATCTGTAGCGCGCGTAGTGCTCTTTTCTGCCTTCCTCATCGTGCAAAAACTGTTGTTAATTAACTGTTCACTTCTCTCTTTTCTCATTTTCCTTCTCCTCTGAAATAATTTACCACCTGAATAATGAAGCTCGAAACTGCGAGTGTAAATCTTATGCTCGCGATACCGAATTCCGCTCCCGAATTTCGAAGCCTTGTACGTCGTGTTGTTGTAATGACAATTATCTTTCACGTCACTTCAATGAGAGCGGATTGCAGATACTTCTCGGTAAATGCATATTGTTGGCGTACGCAAGTCAGCGCGATTTGGTAAATGCACGTCAAAGTGCCGAAGTCCCTTCTACGCGCGTTTCTCGAGTCGTGTATTTAACGTTACTATTCGCTGCGAACACAACGATGCAATTGAAGTGCAATCAAATTAATTGCAATCAAATGAAAATCATATGACGTGACGGTAGCTTTCTTCGTGTTGCCATGCAGCATGGCATACAAAAAAAACTTAAGTAAAACGTAAGTAGTGAGGAAATCAACATATTGAATTTGCTACGGCACGATATGGCTTTACGGTCTTTACTGTGATTGGCCAATTTCTTTACTACTTATATTTCATTGCTTAAGTGCCAGTTTTTTATGTGCCATGGCCCTTACCATGAATAAAGAATTTTTTGCCGTTCTGTTTGAATCTTTGTCCTCATGCAACGTTCCAGTAAATTCGGAGACACCAACTACGTTTATGCGAAATTGCAGGCAGTCCTATCTCTCTTTCTGCGTGATATTTGTAAACTTACGGACACGCGCATGACGTCCCGCGCTTTTTCTCTCGCACGTAAAGCTCTCGCATTTTTACCTGGGAATAAAATTTTTTTAAAGCGACACGACTGTTGTGTAATTGAGTGGCCTATATGTCCAACTTGCGACAAACAAATTATGTCCAATGTGTTTATTGTCGCAGCGCCGAGGAAGAGTGTATTTACATGCAGAGAAGTGCACGCGAAGAGATGCGATTTAAAAAATTGTGCATCATGATCTTCTTTAAGAATTACAGCGAATGTGTATATCATTTTTATCATATAATTTGGAATTATGCAAAATTTTATATTGTAAACGAATTGAATCGAGTATCATATGGCATGTATCATTTTAAATTACAGATTTTTAAATTTTATGTGATTTAAACAATTAAAATAGATAATAAAATTTCAATGAATGATATATAGATGAATAAGATAAATTTTCAAAACTATCAATTTTATAAAGAATAAGAAAAAACCGTTTTGAAACAAAATAAACATTATATTATATATGTACATAAAATTATTCATAAAACTATTTTTTATATTAAAATTATTTTTTATATTAAAATATTTTTTATATTAAAAGATAGAAATATATTTATTGCCAGAAATATTAGTTCAATTGTGTGCTATTCTGTAAATTACTCTATATGCTCTTCTGTAATCACTTTTCCGCCTTACTGCAAATTTCTTTGAACGTTAATAAAAGAAACAAAATTCATAATGTTTAAATCATGTGAAATAACGATAATTTTTGTTTTATCATTTTCCTATAAAAATATTGTATATACAATTAATTAGGAATATAATTAAGATTTATTCGGCATAGGAATGAAAAGTATATTTGTTACTAGAAATATTAGTTCAGTTGCATGTTATTCTATTGAACGTGTACACTTCTCTGTAATCACTTTTTCGCTTTTGCTAAAATTTCTTTTGAACATTAATAAAGGGAATCAAGTTAACAACGTTTAAATCATGTGAGAGATAATTTTAATTTCACAGTTTTCCTATTAAAACGTTTAATAAATTAAACGTTTAATAAATAAATACTTTATTATAAGTTTCGAGCTGCATATGTGATTTTTAATCGCTTGATTTCATGATTTGAAATCCAAATGTATCGCATTGCAATAATTAAAAAAATATGATAACGATACATCATAAAATTGTACATCTCCGGCGACTAGAAGCTAAAATTTGCATTTCGTGGGGCCTCCGTCTTACCACCAAACTATTCCGCTGCTTTTCGCGACTCTTTGCGAAATTTACCGTGCGCGCAAAGCGGTCACCGGCCGCATTTACATAAGCCGGTTAATAAAGAAAAATTTTAATTTTGAGGGTAATTAAAAAACTTCTTATATATAAATTTTCAGTAGATCGTACGAAGACGCTTTAATTAATACCGCTCTCAGTCGAGAGCGATATTACATTATTAATTATTTTCGCAAATTGTGTATGCCGCATCCGTTCAGACAAAATCTAAAAATTATGAAAAATTCAGTCCGCGCGAGTAGCGCAAAAAGAGAATTCACAGCGTGGTATTAAAAAAAAATGGTCATTACAACGATGCATGAAGCTTGCAATTTCCTCCCTTTTTGTTTTTTTTTTCGAATTCAGGTTTTATATAAAGCGCTGTCCGACCGAGAATAATGAAACGGGATTAAAATAAAGCGCTGTTTTATATTTACGCTGCAAAATTATTTACGGTTGTTTCCTATCCATCCTGATTTACTCGCTGGAATGCAGCAGAATCTATTTCGCTCGCGTGTCGTAAAAGGAAAGTGAACTTTATTGTGCATATACAAATGCGGATTAAGAATTTATTACATCACCGGACAACACGCAAAAAAATACTCTTCGCGTGAATAAAATGAAGTTATAGAGAAACGGAGTTAATGATAAAGATATGTTGTTATTTTTTACATTACTTTTACTTTGTTTCGCAATTCTTTTCAACAATACATCATTCAGTGTTTCGCGATTTAGATGCAAGCAACGATCATAAATCACGCAACGACGAGTTGCGCGACAGTGAAATCGTCAGCGTAAATATGTAGATCTTACGGTTCCGAAAAGTGTACGCAATCCATTTCCAACTATCCTTCGCAGTTCTACGGCGTCTGAGAATTCTAAGAAGCGGTTCCAGATCGAAATGAACTGTCCGGCGCTTGAGGGAAGGATAGAAATTGAAATCGTTGCTTGAGTGATCGATTGATCTCGATTGAACGGGTACGATTTAATTTTCATGAAACGAGAACGTAAACTGCAACAAAGATATATATTTTAAATTATTTACTCTTTGCTTACGTTTCATTAAAATGCAACCATAATTATGACTTTTATTAAAAATTTAATAATTCAGCCTAAATGGATTTCGCAGATTGAATGGAATTAGAAGATTGTGACAAAAACGTTCGCGAATAAAATATCAATATCCACTGAAAGAGCGAACTAAAATATGCGAGAAATTCAAGAGGAGCGTTATCGAATGCGATAATAATGGGAGCTTAATTGATTACTTATAAGATCACTTATAATACGGCGCGTTGATAAAGAGAAATTCAGTACTTGAAACGAGAGAAGTGATTTTATGGAGTCTTTTTGTCATCAGAAATAGAATCGCTTTTTGACTTATAATACGATCAATCTATCAATTCGTAACATTGAACAATTTCTATGATAATTGGTTCAGTCTGAAAATATTGATGTTTGCGAAAATTGCATCCCGTACCCCTCGAATTTGGGAGCGCCTTCGGAATTATCATTGCTAATTGTTATTAGTGAGAAGGAAGTTTAGGTCGCCGTTTTCCGCGCCGGAAAACATCGTCATCTGTCCTCTCCTGGGTGTATTTAAATCGTCGTTAAATACAAACTTGCGTCACGTATTCATCCCTACTTCTTGAAACTTTCCCCGTGCGAACATTAAGGTCTGCCATGAACCCCCCTTGTTTTGTAAGCTTCTAAAGTAACGACAATAGCAACAGCTCAAGTTAGAGCGGTTCGGAATATAAATTAAGTCCTAAGTACGGTAGTAAACTGGGTCGGGCTGAATTTAAGAACTTTTAGATTACCACAATGCCGCGGAAAACTATCCGCGCGAAGTCTTCTTCTAAAGCTTCCGCAACCTTTTCGGGTATTCATCCTTCGGAAAATTGGGAATACACTAGAAAAAAAAGTTGATTGCATTGAAATTCTGGATAAAGATGAAAGAATTTTCTGAATGACTCTTATAAATCTAAAAGTTGAGATAATCAGAATTCTGATTAATAAGATCAGAATCTTTTGGTTCGTTTATTTTAAACCAAAAATTTCTCTCAGTACATGCAACATAAATGAGATGTATAATTGAAAATTGAATTCTATTTGGAAACTAAATTGAGAAAAAAATTACAGGGCCAAAGGATATTCATCAAATTATAGAAAATTTTAAAACGTTTTGATAAAACAAGCCAGGAGTTTGCAAAATATATTATTATTTTTCATTTTATTGATCGAAAAATTAGTTAAAGTTAAATGTAATATTTTGGAAATAATTACATTTTAAAAATCTGCATTTCAATCATAATATTAATGCAGTTCACGTACTGACAATTTTTAAATTGAAAAAAATGTATTAAATTTTAATAAATATATCTGTTTGAATAGTACTAACTTAATATTTATTTACGGTGAATAAATATTTAATATTAATAAATAAAAAAATTATAATTAAATCAAATTAATTCTTGTGTCAAATAAATATACGCTTACATTTAGTAAATATACAGCTAATATTCAAACAAATATTTATTAAAATTTAGTACACTTTTTTTCAATGCAAGTTTTTTTCGATTTAGACTTCATTCAATTTATTTCTGTAATAATTACAATTACAAACGGCACATCTGTAGTTTTATCGAACTAATGTCTCGATTATGTAGCCAGTTCGCCGTACTTATATTTTCCAAGAAGAAGGTCCTCTAAGTTTATGGCGTTAGGACATTATGTAAATGCGTTTCTCACTATGACGCGTAAAGACAGCGATCTCGCAAACAAAGTAGGCAATTTTTTGCCATATTGCAGTGTGCTTGTATGTAAATTAGAGAGCAAATTTGACCGGTCGGAAAAGTTTTGAGATTTTTATGGGTCTTCGTTGCAAGTAAAGCCTTCCGTTCCATCGCCCACCGCCCGCTCGCCATTCGCTGTTCGCTATTGCGAGAATGTGTTTCAACGCGAAGCACGCACGGAATTGCAACGACGCAACGACCAAAAGTTTACACTCAGTTCTCGCGAAACTTCAGTTTTGCGATTCGCAGCCGCGATAATTGCAGGCGCGAACGTTACGTGAGGCGTTTGATCGGCAAAACAAAATTGCATAAAAGTATCCTTCTCCGCAAATGTTTCGTTACGAATAAAAAAAATTACCTGCCGAAAAAATAGTATTACGAATAAAATTGTTTTGTCACATGGAAGGGAATAAATGATAAACGGTTTTGCTGAAATATTTAAAAGTTTAGTTGTGGATACAGATCTGAAAATTATTTTGTTAAACCATCAAAATAATACGTAGGAAACTCAAGCATGATGAGCAATGGTGCAAAAGTTTCGACATTTTAGCAACTACATAGTTGGAAAATTTATGTTAAATTTAACATATTTCGCGTATTTCAAACGATCCATTCAAATTTTTGTATTAATTTAACATAAGATAAATATGTTAGGAAATAATACAAATATTATGTAAAAAATTGAGATAAATAATAAAACACGGACACAATTTGTAAGCAAATTGTGAAGGCATATTTCTTTAATAAAATTAATATTTTTAATATGTTAAATTAACATATTTTATTCATTTATCTTGGAATTTGCATCTCAAAATATATTATTTTTATATTAATTATCTACTTGATAAACTGTATTATTTTAATACTAAGAAATGTTGAAATAATATTTACTTTCAGATCTATATCTAGCTAAATTTTTAAATATTTCAACAAAATCGTTCTTTCCTTGTAATTCACTTGCCGTTGGAATTGTAATGAAAAAGGAGCACAATCTTTTATAAAGTCTAACGCGTGATAAAATCCTTTTGTCCAATCTTTTTTTACAGTGGCCGAGTTTATTTTTTATGATAATTAATTCGCGAATTATGCGTCATGTAATCTGTTGTGGAATGTGCAGGTACTGGTGACTTTCTCGGAGGAGGTGGAAGACGAGGTTGTCGACGTGGCTGTCTTCGGTCAGGGTAGCAGAAACAGCGTACCTAATATGTACTCCAGCATGGATACCATCCACATGGACACGTTTTAAATGTGTTTAATTAGGTTTAAGCTCCAGAGATCTTTCACTAGACGCGAGAAATTAATGGAAATTTTATATTTTCACTTTCCTGTTCGTCGTGCTCTCGCAACGCGCATTTTCGTGGCGATTACTGTGATAGTTTGCGTTTACCTTTGACGCCACGACGAAACGCGCAATTGCAATACAAGCTCAAATAAAAAAGAGAGAAACTTTTGATTTTGTGATTCTCACGCTCTTAGGAAGAGATTTGGACGTCCATTCATTTCTTTCTGGAATCCAATTTTTCAAAATCAAATTCTGATAAAAAATGTTTTATACAAAACATGTATAATTATATAATTATATATAATTATACATATATAATTATACATATATAATTATACATATATAAATTATATTCATATATTTTTCTTATACGTGTGCGCGCGTGAACAAAAATTATAATTATAATATATATATATATATATGTGTGTGTGTATAATTATATAAAAACCATGTTTATTGAGATCCTTAAATAACATAAAAACCTTAAAAATTTGACTCGAATTAAATTTCTAAATATTTTTATACTTTCTCGGTAATTTTAATTTAGCAATTAATTTCTCTTTAAAACGAAAATGTATAAGTTTTTAGAGTTAGAAAATTAAGGAAAATATATAGTAAGATTTTAATGATGTCAGACGAATATTCTTCGTTCTTGACGGAGCGAACGTCTATAATGAAAATCAATGCATGATTTATTAAAATAATGTATTTACTGTAAGAGCGAAAAAAGTATCGAGTGGTTGGTGAGGGTGATTGGTGAGGGTGATTGAATTAGGGAATCAAAACTAACCAAAAGCATTTCGTATTCTTTTAGTAATATAAAAAAAAATATCAACAATTACAGATTAATTTTATATGTAAGTATCTCGAGTAATTGTGAACAGTATTCCATCGCTATAATTATTATTTTATTATTATGTTTTTTAAATAAGATATCAATAAATATTGTTTGAGTAATTATAACGACAATTACAATATTAAATATCAATATTTGTTTATTTTTCTGCTTATAATGCTGTCTGTAATAAAAATATTTTAAACGACCAACAATTATATACATGTTGACGAATGTACTATATAACTACATAAAACTATATAAATATACTCAAGAAATAATTGTATACTATACACAATAGAGAAATTTATTATATAATTATTTAACAAATTTATTAAAATTTTTATTAATAAAAAATGCACACAAAATATAATTATATATTTAATTAAAAACGTATTGATATAAGATAAATCCATTTTATTAATGCGAGTGGGAGAAACGAGCCATTCATGCATCTGCGTTTCGCTTCAATTTTGTTCATATTTTGTTGTCATTTTGACATTGCAATTTCGAAAACAGAGAATTCCGATGTCCTTCCCATCAATTTTCGCCGAAAGCGATTATCGACGAATACGTTTGATACACTCAAACCAACTGGTTAAATATTGCCGGCGAGAATCGTGCTCATATGTACAAGCCCGAGGCTTTTATTTGTTGCGCTTGACGATGCGACATCGACTCACAGAAACACGAAGATCGATGCTTATGCATCGAATAGCATAAAAATTGAAAGGAGATGCAAGAATAAAGTGTGAGACCATGAAATTTATTACCGTGGACCAGCAGGAAAAAATCAAAGGGAATGAAAGAATGCTTCCAGAAGGAGATATACAGAACGAATTATTTTGTTGAAGTATCTAAAAATTTAGATATTTATTGTTCGTATACTTTTAGCCGATTCAATAGAACGATCAAGCAAATTGTTAGAATTGATAAAATTTTTTACTCAGCATGCATTTCTCATACATATTTTCAGATTCATATATAGCTAAATTTTTAGATATTTCAGCAAAACTCTTCTTTCTGTACGTATACAAGAATGCATCTCGAGTTGCATTTCAAATACAATATTTCAAAGTCTAACTTAGAATACAATTTTTCATTAACAAAAACATCGGAATAATGAGATTTAAGTTATGTATAAGAGTCATTTTTTATTGAAGAGGAAAACAGTAAAAAATTTAGTAAAATAAGAGCTAAAAATTTTGAAAAGTATTCATAGTCTTCTAATTTTAACGTTATTTTTTTATTTGTTATGGTATACAATTTTATTTTAGCATATTTAATTACACATTTTAAATTCAAACTCCGGTTATTATATTCACGAACGTTTCATATTTAAACATGAGCAATAATAATCTGCACACACGTATAAACTTTTTCGGTTCGTGGTTACATCAAATATTTATGTTGCTTGTTTCATATGAATAAAAAACGATACTTCGTGCAACAAACTGCTGAAACGCATCAAAATTGCTCTGTGTTCATTATTGATTTTTATTCATGAAAAGAGAGTTGCGAATGGAAACAAGTATCAAAAGCATCGTGCATAATATTTGTATCATTATAATTAATTACATAAATTTGCAAATTTAATGTGTAAAATGCGACAGTGCATTAAATATTTTACGGTGCGTGGCAATGAATTAATTGACACACGTTCACATTGTTCTATTTTGTTCATATTCGACATAAAGTCGAAACGACAAAGAATGAAAAATATAAATTTTCACTAAAATATTTACAATAGTTATTGATATGCGTTGAATTTTAAGTTTTTTGTTACTATCAAAAAAATTTGTTAGAATACAATTTACCGGAATTAAACAATTGGTCTCCACTTGAACAGAGAATGTGCATTTCTATGAATGTACTATAAATCTTAAAACTAGAAAAAGATAAAAAATCATTTCAAAACGTGTTTAAAATCAATCTATATTAATAGAAATAAATGTAAGCCACACATTGTCTCTTAGTAAATACTTAGTAGATTGTATTTAGTACACATTATCACATTATATGAGCTAAAACAATGTAAATTTTAATATTTTTATTAATACAAATAATTTTATAGTAAAAAAATTTTACACAAAATAATTTGTCGATCCATTGGGATTTACACAAATATTTTCAAAATATTTTTTCAAAATTCACAATCAGTTTATTGAACATAAGAATAATTTTTCGTAAAAAATATAATATTCTTTATTTATATTAATAATATTTATATTAATAATATTTCTAAGAGTTTGTTAAATTCACACATGAATTAATAAAAATCACTTTAACCT
>Ga0157363_1005474_pt1 | contig 11841 bp, 9 predicted proteins | sample AttsexASBM1_FD_111477 | JGI IMG/M metagenome (GOLD analysis project Ga0157363, IMG submission 111477) | Fungus gardens microbial communities from leaf cutter ant in Ribeirão Preto, State of São Paulo, Brazil - Atta sexdens ASBM1 | ecosystem: Host-associated > Fungi > Mycelium > Unclassified ...
CGGACTGCTGGCCCCTTGCCAGAACTAACGGAATCTTAGATACCGCGTATGAATAAAAGACTACCTACATTGCTGGCCACTATGATTGGATCAGCCCTATACAGCCAGTATTCACTTGCTGACGATCTGATGTCGCAATGTATGCTGGGCGTGCCTTCTTATAATCGTCCGCTGGTGAAAAGTGACCCAAATACGCAGCCCGTCACTATCCATTCAGATAGTGTAAAAGGTAATTATCCTGACGATGCAATTTTTGACGGCAACGTAGATATTAATCAAGGGAATGGCAGACTTCGTGCTGACCAAGTGCAACTTCATCAACGTCAACAAGCTGGACAAAATACCCCCACACGTACGGTTGATGCATTAGGCAATGTTCATTACGATGATAACCAAGTCATTTTGAAAGGTCCTAAAGCTTGGTCCAATCTGAATACTAAAGATACTAATGTTTGGAACGGCAACTACCAGATGGTTGATCGTCAAGGACGTGGTACCGCTGAGCAAATGAAGCAACGCGATAATAATCGCTATACCATTTTGGAAAATGGTAGCTTTACGACTTGTTTACCGAACTCCAATAGCTGGAGTGTGGTGGGTTCAGAAATTATTGAAGACCGCCAAGAAGAAGTGGCAGAAATTTGGAACGCGAGATTTAAAATTGGCTCAGTACCAGTATTTTATAGCCCTTATTTGCAGATGCCAATTGGTGATCGCCGCCGCTCAGGTTTCCTAATCCCTAATGCGAAATATGGTAGTAAAGATGGCTTCGAATTTATGCTGCCATACTACTGGAATATTGCACCACAAATGGATGCAACTATTACTCCGCATTATATTAGTAAACGTGGTATGCAGTTACAGAACGAATTCCGTTATCTCTCGGTATTAGGTGCCGGGTTGATGGAATTCGACTACTTAGGTTCGGATAATCAGTACGATAGGCAGAAAGATGCTCGCGGTATCGCTGACAGTGATAACTCTAAGCGTTGGTTATTTTACTGGAATCATAGCGGTGTCTATGATCAACACTGGCGCTTAAATGCTAACTACACCAAAGTCAGTGACCGCTACTATTTTAACGATCTGGACTCGAAATATTACAGCTCTACTGATGGCTATGCCGATCAGAAATTTAGTTTCGGCTACGCGGATAAAAATTGGGATGCCACCCTGTCAACACGGGATTTCCAAACGTTCAATAAACTGAATACCAGCATTTACCGCACAGTACCGCAATTAGATGTTAATCTTTATCAAAATGATATCGGACCTTTCGACACTCACGTTTATGGTCAGTTTGCGCGCTTTACTAATACCAATTCGCGCTTACCTCGTGCTACGCGACTACACATTGAACCCACCATTGATTTACCGCTATCGAATGGCTGGGCAAGTTTAAATACCGAAGCAAAATTATTAGCGACTCATTACCAACAAGATCACTTGCAAAATGCAAGCGAACTTCCTAATGGTGGTGATTATAATCTCAAAAGCTCGGTAAACCGGACATTGCCGCAATTTAAGGTTGACGGTAAGTTAGTCTTTGACCGGGACATGGATTGGGCGCAGGGTTATACCCAAACCTTGGAACCTCGTGTTCAATACCTCTACACGCCTTATCGTAACCAAAATAATATCTATCCTTATGATTCAACCTTGTTACAAACCGATTATACCGGTTTGTTCCGAGACCAATCATATAGCGGACTTGATCGTATCGCTTCAACTAACCAAGTCGCTACTGGGGTAACTACCCGTATCTACGATGAAAATTTAGTTGAACGTTTTAATGCTTCCGTAGGTCAGATTTATGCGTTTACGCGATCACGTACGGGTGACCCGTCGGATGATAATGATACGGGAAGTATTATTTGGGCTGGTGACACCTACTGGCGCATGACTGACCAATGGGGTTTAAGAGGTGGATTGCAGTATGACACTCACTTAAATAACGTGGCACAAGGTAATGCCGGTCTTGAGTACCGCCAAGATAATGACCGTGTGATACAACTGAACTATCGCTATAGTAGCCCTGAATACATTGCTCGTGCGATGAATAACTCAATTTATACCACTAGCCCAATCTATAAGAATGGGATTTCGCAGGTTGGCGCAACCGCTAGCTGGCCAATTGCCGATGCATGGTCTGTTGTGGGAGCCTACTATTATGATACTCGTAATAGTAAGCCTGCTGAGCAATTGCTTGGCGTACAATACAGCTCTTGCTGCTATGCAATACGCTTGGGTTATGAGCGTAAGATCAATGGTTGGCAAAACAATACCAGTGAATACGATAATCAGGTTTCATTTAATATCGAGTTCAGAGGATTGGGGGCTAACTATGGCTTAGGTACCGCAGAGATGCGGACTCAGGGAATTATCCCTTATCAGCCAACGTTTTAATCTTTAGTCGATAACCGGTAATTTCCGCATAGCGGTCTTAACGATGGAAAATGTATGAAGAATTGGAAACTCCTGATGCTCGGCGCTTTAATGGCGAATGCAAGTCATGCTATTGCCGCGCCTCAAGTCATCGATAAAGTTGCAGCCGTTGTCAACAATGGTGTAGTACTTGAAAGTGATGTTGATAACATGATGTCTTCGGTGAAGAGTCAAGCTCGTCAAGCAGGCCAACAACTGCCAGACGATGCGACGCTGCGCCACCAGATTTTAGAGCGTCAGATCATGGACAGCATTATCATGCAACAAGGTCAGCGCGCAGGCGTAACGATTAGCGATCAAGAAGTTGATGAAGCGATTCAAAACATCGCTGCGCAGAACCATATGACGCTCGACCAACTACGTAGTCGACTGGCCTACGATGGGATGAACTACGCTACTTATCGCACGCAAATCCGCCATGAAATGACGATCGCTGCGGTCAGAAATAATGAAGTACGTAGTCGTATCACTATTCTGCCGCAAGAAGTCGATACGTTAGCGAAGCAAGTCGCCGCACAAAACGTGCCAGGCACCGAAATGAATCTGAGCATGATCTTGCTTCCTCTTCCTGAGAATCCAACCCAGCAGCAAGTTGATGATGAAGAAGATCTGGCTAAAAAATTGATTGGTGAGCTACGCGGTGGTGCTGACTTCGGTAAGATGGCCGTCACCTATTCTGCTTCGCCGGAAGCACTAAAAGGCGGGAATATGGGGTGGGGGAAAATTGAAGAGCTTCCTTCCTTGTTCAGCCAAGCCTTAAGTACTGCCCAAAAAGGGGATATCGTCGGTCCAATCCGTTCAGGTGTCGGCTTCCATATCATCAGAGTGAATGATATGCGGGGCGAGAGCAAAAATGTATCGGTCACCGAAGTGCATGCTCGCCATATCTTAGTAAAAACGTCACCTATCATGAACGACGACCAAGCACGGGCTAAGATTGAACAGATTGCTGCTGATATCCGCAGTGGAAAGACTACCTTTGCGAATGCGGCGCGTCAAAACTCTGATGACCCAGGTTCAGCGAACCAAGGTGGTGATTTAGGTTGGGCGTCTCCAACGATTTATGATCCTGCTTTCCGTGACGCGTTGATGCACTTATCACCCAATAAGCTAAGCCAACCCGTACGTTCATCTTTCGGCTGGCACCTCATCGAACTGCTGGGGACTCGCCAAGTGGATAAGACTGATGAGGCAGAGAAAGATAGAGCTTATCGTATTCTCTTCAATCGTAAGTTTGCGGAAGAAGCCCAAAGCTGGATGCAAGAAGAACGCGCCTCCGCTTATGTTAAAATCTTAGACTCTAATGGCTAATACCCCGCGTATTGCTATCACTCCCGGCGAACCCGCCGGGATTGGCCCTGACCTGATTGTGCAAATGGCACAACAGTCTTGGCCTGTCGAACTCGTTGTCTGTGCTGACCACGCGTTACTCATGCAACGTGCTGAAATACTCGGCTTACCCCTCACTTTGCAACCTTATCAACCTCATGAGCCCGCACGGCCTCAAGCGGCTGGTAGCTTAACGCTTTGCGCGATTCCCTTACCTGCTGCGACACAGCCTGGGCAACTCAATGCGGTTAATAGTGAGTATGTTTTGAACTCACTCGCGCGTGCTTGTGACGGGAATCTACAGGGCGAATTCGATGCGTTGGTAACAGGGCCGGTACATAAAGGCGTAATCAACGATGCGGGGATACCTTTTACCGGTCACACTGAATTTTTCGCTGAACGGTCACTGACGCCACGAGTCGTGATGATGCTAGCAACAGAAGAACTGCGCGTTGCCCTCGCTACGACACATCTCCCATTGAAAGATGTCGCTGCTGCGATCACTCAGCAAAGCTTACGCGAGGTCATCACTATCTTGCACGCTGACTTGTGCCGTAAATTTGGCCTAGCTACTCCCCATATTCTAGTCAGCGGGCTAAACCCTCATGCCGGCGAAAATGGTCATATGGGACGAGAAGAGATTGAAGTGATTGAACCGGTATTAGCGGAATTACGTCAGCAAGGCATGAAATTAAGCGGCCCCCTTCCAGCCGATACACTATTTCAACCGAAATATTTGCAACAGGCGGATGCGGTATTGGCTATGTATCATGATCAAGGCCTACCAGTCCTAAAGTATCAAGGATTTGGCCGCGCCGTGAATATCACTCTCGGTTTACCTTTTATCCGGACTTCAGTCGATCATGGCACCGCCCTCGACTTAGCCGGGACACATCAGGCGGATACTGGCAGCTTTATCACTGCACTTCGCCTTGCTATCACTATGATTAAGAGTAGTAATGAATAATCGCGTACATCAGGGGCACTTTGCCCGTAAACGTTTTGGACAAAACTTCCTCAATGACAGCTATGTTATTGAGAGTATTGTTGCCGCTATCCATCCGACTAAACAAGACGCCATGGTCGAGATTGGCCCTGGCTTAGGCGCCCTAACCGAGCCTGTTGGCGAGCGCCTTGATGCGCTGACTGTTGTTGAGCTAGACCGTGATCTTGCCGCCCGTCTACAAACACACCCTTTTTTAGGGCCAAAGCTAACCATCTTTCAACAAGATGCTATGACCTTTAACTTCGGTGAACTCGCCGAACAAAAAGGACAATCTTTACGAGTATTCGGTAACTTACCCTATAACATCTCAACGCCTTTGATGTTCCATCTTTTCAGCTTTACTAAAGCAATTAAAGATATGCATTTTATGCTGCAAAAAGAGGTGGTTAACCGTTTAGTCGCTGGCCCTGATAGCAAAGCCTATGGCCGCTTAACCGTTATGGCACAATACTATTGCCAAGTCATTCCGGTACTTGAAGTGCCTCCTCATGCCTTTACGCCGCCCCCAAAAGTGGATTCTGCTGTCGTACGCTTGGTTCCTCATCAACAATCACCTTATCCTGAGGTTGATGTGCGTGTATTAGGACGTATTACCTTAGAGGCATTTGGAAAACGCCGTAAAACATTGCGTAATAGCCTAGGCCATCTATTCTCCACCGAGGTCCTAGACGAACTTGGTATTAGCGGCACACTTCGTGCAGAAAATGTCACCGTTGCACAATATTGTCAGCTAGCACAATGGTTAACTGCGCACCCTCCCCAGCAAACTCGCGAGGAATAATGTCGGAAACTACCGCCCTATCGATTAGCGTAACCACTCATTATCTTCCGGCGCACTCGGCGCCGGATGCCAATCAGTACCAATTTGCCTACACTATTACTATAGAGAACCACAGCGATCAGCCGATGCAGCTGCTTGAACGTTATTGGCTAATTACTGACGGTAATAATAAAACCACTGAGGTGGAAGGCGAAGGCGTCATAGGTAAGCAGCCAAGATTACAGGTAGGCGAGCGCTTCCAATATACTAGCGGCGCAATGCTTGAAACCCCAGTAGGTACGATGCAAGGCCATTACCTGATGCGTAATGAGGATGGCAGTGAGTTCAACGCGCCCATCCCATTATTTCTCTTAGCCGTCGAGGGCGTCCTGCACTAAGCATCATATTTCTCAAGGGTGATTATGAGTACCTATTTAATCGGTGATATACACGGCTGCTACCAAGAATTCTGCCAATTATTGGAGCACGTTGCTTTTGATCCGGCTCAAGATGAACTCTGGCTGACGGGTGACTTAGTCGCTCGTGGTCCAGATTCGTTGAAGGTTTTACGAAAGGTTAAATCTCTCGGTGATTCAGTACGGCTGGTACTGGGTAATCATGACCTTCATCTACTGGCAGTCTATGCTGGTGTGAGCAAAAACAAGTCTAAAGATCGCCTACACCCCCTCCTAGAAGCTAAGGATTGCGACGAGTTAATTAACTGGTTGCGCCGCCAGCCATTACTGCAAATCGATCATAAAAAGCAGCTAATCATGGCGCATGCGGGAATTACGCCGCAGTGGGATTTAGACACCGCTCAGCGTTGTGCAGCGGATATTGAGGCAGTGTTAGCGAGTGATAGTTACCCACTATTGCTGGATGCTATGTATGGCGACATGCCGAATAATTGGTCTGAAAACCTCAGCGGCTTAGCACGTTTGCGTTTCAGTACTAACGCCTTAACGCGGATGCGCTACTGTTTTCCTGGCGGTCAGTTGGATATGATCTGTAAAGAGAAACCTGAAGAGGCGACACCCCCATTAAGACCGTGGTTCGATATTCCGCGGCAATTGTCCGAGGAGTTTACCATTGTATTTGGGCATTGGGCATCACTCGAAGGTAAAGGCACTCCGAGTAATGTTATTGGTCTCGATACCGGCTGTTGCTGGGGAGGCGCATTAACGATGCTACGCTGGGAGGATGGCCGCTATTTTCATCAGCCTTCTGCACAGCAGAAAGCCGATGAATGAACCTGTCAGCGGTTAAGCACGGCGTTCTAAAATCTCAAAACAGAGGCCATAGTGATTGGCCTCGTCTGCATCCCTAAATTCGCTGAAAACCGACTCCCACTGGTCAGGATCATACTCAGGGAATTGAGTATCCCCTTCAATCTCCGCGTCGACATGGGTCAAGTACAGTTTTTGTGCCTGAGGCAATAGCTGCTGATAGAGATTCCCCCCACCAATAACCATAATTTCTTCTGCCTCCGCGGCACTCGCAATTGCCTCTTCGATAGAGGTTACCCAAAAAATATTTTCTTGGGCTGGTTGCGCCTGACGACTGATTACAATGTTTTTTCGCCCCGGAAGCGGCCGACCAATCGACTCAAACGTTTTGCGCCCCATAATAATAGGCTTACCCAGAGTTTGCTGTTTAAACCAAGCGAAGTCAGCGGGAAGATGCCAAGGCATTTGATTTTCATTACCGATAATACGGTCAGTTGCCATCGCGGCAATAAGGCTTAACATAGTCGCACTCTCTGCATAAAAGACGCGCAATCATACGAGAAGGCGTGAAGATAGTCGAGAGGGAGTAATAGGAAAAATCAGGTAAAAAAAACGGCCTCATTACGAGGCCGTTATCTTAGGGCTTAAGCTTTTAGCTCAGCATGCATTTCTTGCACGGAGATAACACGCTCCGTAGGATCTGCATTCAGCGCCATCGCCGTAGCGAATCCACCATTCATCGTGGTGTCGTAGTGCACTTTATACTGTAATGCGCTGCGGCGGATTAAGCGTGAATCTTCGATAGCCTGACGTCCGGCGGTAGTGTTAACGATATAAGCGTACTCACCATTTTTCAGACGGTCTTGGATATGCGGACGACCTTCATGTACCTTATTTACAAGGCGAGGATTAATGCCCGCTTCACCTAATACGACTGCAGTACCGTGTGTTGCATCCAACTCGAAACCAAATTTTACTAATTTAGCCGCTAAATCGACAACGCGCTTTTTATCCCCTTCACGCACCGAAAGTAAGGCACGACCTTGCTTTTTCATGGTGGCTTGCGCACCCAGCATCGCTTTTGAGAAGGCTTCAGCAAAGGTACGACCAACGCCCATCACTTCCCCGGTAGAGCGCATTTCTGGCCCAAGAATTGGGTCAACGCCTTGGAATTTATTGAAGGGAAGTACCACTTCTTTTACCGAGTAATAAGGAGGAATAACTTCTTCTGTCACGCCTTGTTCTGCCAGGGTTTTCCCAGCCATCACACGCGCTGCAACTTTCGCTAGCGGTACGCCTGTCGCTTTCGAGACAAAAGGAACAGTACGTGCGGCGCGTGGGTTAACCTCAATGAGATAAACTTCGTTATTTTTAACCGCGAATTGAACATTCATCAGACCTCGAACATTAAGTTCGAAAGCCAGCTGTTCAACTTGCTTACGCATAACGTCTTGGATCTCTTTGCTAAGCGTATAAGCTGGCAGAGAACATGCCGAGTCACCAGAGTGAACCCCAGCTTGCTCGATGTGCTCCATAATACCGCCAATTAGCACGCGTTCGCCGTCACAAATCGCATCAACGTCGACTTCAACCGCATCATCCAAGAAGCGGTCAAGTAAAACAGGCGCATCGTTCGACACCGATACTGCCGTTTGGAAGTAGCGCTTGAGGTCTTGTTCGTCGTAAACAATTTCCATCGCACGACCACCGAGGACGTAAGAAGGACGAACCACTAGTGGATAGCCAAGACTCGCCGCGCGCTCAACAGCTTGCTCCAGTGCAGTCACTGTCGCATTTGCCGGTTGCTTTAACGCTAGACGGTCAACCGCTTGTTGAAAACGCTCACGGTCTTCCGCTCGGTCAATGGCGTCAGGACTAGTACCAATCACCGGCACACCAGCCGCTTCTAAAGCTCGTGCCAATTTGAGTGGCGTCTGCCCACCATACTGTACGATAACCCCTTTCGGTTTTTCGATGCGGACGATTTCTAATACGTCTTCGAAAGTTACCGGTTCAAAGTAGAGACGGTCAGACGTGTCGTAGTCTGTGGACACCGTTTCAGGGTTACAGTTGACCATAATCGTTTGGTAGCCGTCTTCACGTAATGCTAGCGCAGCGTGTACACAGCAGTAGTCAAACTCGATCCCTTGACCGATACGGTTCGGGCCACCACCTAAAATCATAATCTTTTCACGATCGCTATCTGGCTGCGCTTCACACTCTTCTTCGTAAGTGGAATACATATACGCCGTATCTGTCGCAAACTCAGCCGCACAGGTGTCGACACGCTTATAAACAGGATAGAGTTTGTATTGTTGACGTAATTTACGAATTTCCGCTTCGGCGACACCAGTTAAGGTCGCTAAACGCGCATCGGCAAATCCTTTACGCTTCAGTTGACGTAGGAAATCAGCGGTAAGAATTTGAACGCCGCCACGAGTAACCTGTGCTTCAAGGCGTACCAGCTCTTCAATTTGCACCAAGAACCAGCGGTCGATATTGGTTAGGTTAAATACGCCTTCCACCGACATACCATGACGGAACGCATCGGCAATGTACCAAATATGGTCTGCACCGGCATCTTTCAGTTCGCGGCGGATTTTGGTTAAGGCTTCAACATCGTCCGCATCCACTTTCGGGTCAAAGCCGGTCGCTCCAACTTCAAGTCCACGTAATGCCTTTTGCATGGACTCTTGCAGGGTACGGCCTATCGCCATCACTTCGCCAACAGATTTCATTTGCGTTGTCAGACGGTCATTTGTCCCTGCAAATTTCTCGAAGTTGAAGCGAGGAATTTTGGTAACAACGTAGTCGATAGAGGGTTCGAAAGATGCCGGAGTTTGTCCACCGGTAATATCATTCATTAACTCATCTAAGGTGTAGCCGACCGCCAGTTTGGCCGCAATTTTTGCAATCGGGAAGCCGGTTGCTTTAGAGGCCAACGCAGAGGAGCGCGACACGCGTGGGTTCATTTCAATGATGATCAAGCGACCATTTTCAGGGTTAACTGAGAATTGAACGTTGGAGCCACCCGTTTCCACACCAATCTCACGTAATACCGCCATCGAGGCGTTACGCATGATTTGATACTCTTTATCCGTTAGCGTCTGGGCTGGCGCAACAGTGATCGAGTCACCGGTATGGATCCCCATAGCGTCGAAGTTTTCAATCGAACAGACAATGATGCAGTTATCATTTTTGTCACGCACCACTTCCATTTCATATTCTTTCCAACCAATTAGCGATTCATCAATCAGTAATTCATTGGTCGGTGAAAGATCTAAGCCACGCTCACAGATCTCTTCGAACTCTTCACGGTTATAGGCAATCCCGCCTCCCGTACCGCCCATAGTGAATGAAGGACGGATGATGCAAGGAAAGCCAACCTCTTCAGCGACCGCTAAGGCCTCTTCCATGGTGTGTGCGATTCCGGAACGTGCGGTGTCTAAGCCGATTTTTTTCATCGCCTTATCAAAACGCTGGCGGTCCTCGGCTTTATCGATCGCGTCTGCCGTCGCCCCAATCATGGTGACGCCAAACTCTTCAAGGACACCTTGACGTTCAAGCTCTAATGCACAGTTCAGTGCCGTCTGACCGCCCATAGTCGGTAATACGGCATCCGGACGCTCTTTTTCAATAATTTTTCTCACGACTTGCCAGTTGATCGGCTCAATGTAAGTCGCATCGGCCATCTCTGGGTCAGTCATGATGGTCGCCGGGTTGGAGTTAACCAAAATAACCCGATAACCTTCTTCACGTAACGCTTTACAAGCTTGCGCACCCGAGTAGTCGAATTCACAGGCTTGACCGATAACAATCGGGCCAGCACCTAAGATCAGGATAGATTTGAGGTCAGTACGTTTTGGCATTGCTTCTCTCCTGATTACGCTTTAGCGCCGCGGTAAGCATTGATAAGTTCAATAAAGTGGTCGAATAACGGTGCTGCATCATGCGGGCCTGGGCTCGCTTCTGGGTGACCTTGGAAGCTGAAAGCTGGCTTATCAGTACGATGAATACCTTGCACGGTATGGTCGAACAGTGAACGGTGGGTCACTCGTAAGCACTCTGGCAGTTGCTGATCGTCCACCGCAAATCCGTGGTTTTGTGCGGTTATCATCACAACGTTATTATCGAAGTCTTTTACTGGGTGGTTACCACCGTGGTGGCCCAACTTCATTTTTACCGTTTTCGCACCGCTCGCTAATGCAAGTAGTTGATGCCCTAAGCAGATACCAAATACGGGAATGTCGGTATTAAGAAACGCTTGGATGGCGCTGATCGCATAGTCACAAGGCTCTGGGTCCCCAGGGCCGTTAGACAGGAAAATCCCATCGGGATTTAGAGCCAGAACTTCTTCTGCTGAGGTCTGTGCCGGTACGACGGTCAGCTTACAGCCACGGTCCACCAGCATACGCAAGATATTATGTTTCGCTCCGAAATCGTAAGCGACAACATGCCAAGGCAGCTCGGACTCATCACGCGCATCTGGCAGCTCATTTTCCAGTGTCCAACTTCCCTGCTTCCATGAGTAGCGTTCAGAAGTGGTGACTTCTTTTGCTAAATCCATCCCCTTTAGACCTGGGAACGCTTTCGCTTTTTCTAGCGCCAGGGCAACATCTGGGTTATCCCCTGCAACGATGCAGCCATTTTGTGCACCTTTTTCGCGAAGAAGACGGGTCAGCTTACGGGTATCGATATCCGCAATCGCTACAATATTGTGTTGTGTTAAGTAGGACGATAAATCGCTGGTGCTGCGATAGTTACTGGCAATCAGAGGTAGGTCACGAATAACCAGACCTTGCGCATGAACGGAAGAAGCTTCTGCATCGGCTGGGTTAGTACCGACATTACCAATATGAGGATAAGTGAGAGTGACGATTTGGCGGGAGTAGGAAGGATCAGTAAGGATTTCTTGATAACCGGTCATTGATGTATTGAAAACGACCTCTCCGACTGCCGATCCCAATGCGCCGATCGCCCGGCCGTGAAACTCGGTTCCGTCTTCCAGAACCAAAATTGCTGACTTAGTCAAAACTTCCTCCAGGGAATAAATAGTCACTGTTCATGCATATTAA
>Ga0157363_1005476_pt1 | contig 11839 bp, 11 predicted proteins | sample AttsexASBM1_FD_111477 | JGI IMG/M metagenome (GOLD analysis project Ga0157363, IMG submission 111477) | Fungus gardens microbial communities from leaf cutter ant in Ribeirão Preto, State of São Paulo, Brazil - Atta sexdens ASBM1 | ecosystem: Host-associated > Fungi > Mycelium > Unclassified ...
AAATTTAAATTGTTGTAAGAAGAAGATTTAATCAAAGTTTCAAAGATTCCTCTTCAAGATTTAAGAATAAAAAATTCATTACAAAATATGTTAAAAATCATTTAATTGATGCACAATAAAGAAATATCTTAATAAATTTCTGTAATGAACTGATAGATTAATAGAAAAATGTAATTTTATTTTGATATCATTTAAGATGTTAAATAAAAGTTTTAATTTTTATCATTAAAATTATTTTTAAAAACAAGATACACAGTTCTGTCATTCAGCTGCTTTCCTCAAAGTATTAATATCTCGACATCTTCGATAAAGAATAACCAAATTACTTTAAAATTCTATCACTATAAAGACAAGATTGCAAATTGTGAGACACCCTGTACAAGTGCAGAATAAAAAAGCTCGAATTAATTAGGATATGCTTCGTTCTAATAAAACGAGACCAGACGGCGACGGTGGTAGCGGTGGCGGTGGCGGTGCGGTGTGGTGCTTTCGTATAAATTTGAAACGCGCCCTGTAATTTGAGAAAACGTCCCGGGTCCTAAGCCCTATTTATGCAGCACTGAACCGGCTGTAAACCGTTCGTATTCACGATTCCCCTCCTCCCTCTTTTCCTCCTCATCTTGTCCACTCCTTCTCTTCTTTCTTCGCCTCCTTCTCTACCTCCTCTTTCTCTCGCTATCGAGAAGAGCACGTCCTTATCCCCGTGCGCGTGTCCTTCTATCCATCGCTCCTCATCTCCAAAGATTTTCTTTTCCTTACTCCCTTCATCACTTCTCTCTCTCTCTCTCTCTCTCTCTCTCTCTCTCTCTCTCTCTCTCTCTCCCCTTCCCCTCCTCCCTCTTCCTTCCCCCCCCTCTCTCTCTGTCATTCCTTTTATCTCTCTATGTATCACTCTATCGTCGACTTTAATTACATTAAAGGTATTGTTACGTAACACAATTCTCAGTCAGTCGAATTATCGCTTGTCTGGTGAAAGACACGCGGCGCACATACGTTGCTGCTCTAATTATTATGTCATCGAGAATGAGAAGGAGAAATTAATGAATATGGAAATAGTGTTAAAAGAAAAGATGAATAAAGATAAAGTTAATAGTGAAATCTCGCTTCCAAAAATTGTAATTTTTTCAATAATAATATCATATCAAAACTCTTGTAACTATTAATTATTAATTGTTATCCTTGAGTGTGATATATAGAGCAAAATTTATTAAAAGTCATTTTTATATCACAAATTTCTTCCTATTGTCTACTCTTTCTATACGAATCAGAACTTAAAGAAAACTGCATCGCGAAAAATTAAATTATAAATTATTATTACTTTTTTTTTATAAGACAATTAAGTAACAAATTATATAACAAATAAAGAATATTTAAATAAATATTAAAAATCATATCATATATAATTGATAATTGCAACACTTATATGTTTCTTGTCAATAACATTAATATTTAAGGAAAAAAAATGGATTTTAGCAACAGAAATTACACGTATACACATTCGATTTAATAAAGTTCCCTTCCATGTCTGATACATCATTAATATCTTCTGAACAATTAATCATCGAGCGTAAAATTATTGCCTGTATTTCACAAATCAGCTTACTGTACATTTAATTAAAATGGTAACGAAAATACATGAAATAGAAAAAAACTAAATCTCAGAGAACTTGTATCCCCGAATATATACTGCATTCTCATTAAAAGTGAGAATTAATTTATTAATACTTTATTCTCTTGTATATTAAATACGAATCTTTCGAAGAAGCAGAAATAAAAGTAATTACGTATACACGTGTAATTATACACAATATAACTGCGATAAATTTTATTTCTTCTGCTTCTCCGGAAAATTCGAGTGCAATATACAATTATATATATAAAAAAAAGACATATATTGCTTAACACATATATATGTATATATGTGTTAATGTCTATATATATGTGTATATATGTGTGTATATTTTAATTATTCACATCGTCACACCTGCACAACTTAGAATGAAAATAAATGTACAAAAATTATCTATGAAACAAAACAGGTATCTCAATAATTTTAGCGCCAATCACATCCATCTCGCGCAATATCAGTTCAGCAATTATAATATCCCCGCGAAATCTTGTATCGCAAACGACAATTCTGACTCATCCGTTCCTGGCTCACCCGCCTCGCGAGAAGAGGTCTTATCCGGCAATCGAGAAATTACATTACGCGGGGCGAGCGCGCGGGACAAGGAAGTGGCACAGCACACAAAAAGCACCGAATATCTTTCAGGAGCCGACGAAGGAAGCATCATTAATATCACCGGGACGATCAATCAAAAAGCCAAGCGGTACGGACTTACTTTGGTGGACGTCGTACTGGGCTTGGTGCCGCCGATGCCGATGGCGTATAGCTCTACCTCGTACCACTGGACGCCGGTCTCACGATCAAGTTGGGCCGCGGTGGACAGCACACCGGTCTTCGTGTCGATGTCGAATAGCCGATCAACTTGGGGCCCGTCGCCGGCGGTCACGTTCGTCACGTAATACTCGAGCTCGATATTGGATTGACGACTACACGCGCTCACGCGCAAGATACTCGTGCCGATCGGCTCGTTCTCATAAACGTTACCTTCAATCTGACCCTGATGCTCCCAAATCGGCTGATCGTCGCCGTCCTCGCCCGGCACGATCAAGGTCACGTAAGTCTCAGACGAACGACGCTCCGCCTGGACCGCCTCGTCCGTCGCTCGGACGCCTACTTGATATTTGAAGGAAGCTCGTTTGAAGAGACTACCTTTTGAGAATGATTGCGGAAGTTTCATAATGAGCTCACCAGTGTTACGATAAACTTCGAACATATTCGAATAGTTGACGCTAGAACGAAGTAATTCATATGTCACTAGACCGTTGGTGCTAGAGTCAAGATCACGAGCTAGCAGTTGCATGACCTGAATATTCTCGGTCTGATGATAGTTGAAGTTGCCAGCGCTCAGAGGTGGTAACACTATTGCCGACATGCTAACGAAGATTGGCGCGTTGTCATTGATATCCTCGACGAACACAATCACTTGTTTCTCGGCAGACAATCGTGCGCTTGGTGGATGTGCTTGATCGGTAGCGACCACGACCAGATTGAAAGTATCCACCTCTTCGCGATCAATTGGAAGCAATGTATGGATCACACCACTCGATGGATTGATACCGAAACGTCGCACCTGATCCTGTGGTTCCTGGCTAAGGATCGAATAGCTGACCACTCCGTTATCGCCTGAATCTGGATCCTCGGCGGTAATGGTGACAATCGGTGTTCGCACGAGGATACCCTCGCGTATCTGACGTACTATTGCCGTGTTCGGAAACACCGGCGGATTGTCGTTGGTGTCAATCACCTCGATGGTTACGCTAGTAACCGAACTGAGCCGTGGGTGACCTCCATCGCTACATGTGATGTTAAGCGTGTAACGTATTTGCTCTTCGTAATCAAGTGACTTTCTCAGATACAGAATACCGGTCAGCGGATCAATATAGAACGTGTCTCTCTTGTTGCCGGCCGATATAGCGAATGTTAATTCGCTGTTAGGTCCGAGATCGTTGTCGGTGGCCTTGAAACGCAATAGCTCGGTGTTGATTGGCATAGTTTCCAGCACAGAAATCCTCGACTTGTTGTCGATGAAGAACGGTACGTTATCGTTCTCATCGAGCACTTCAATATAAACAGTCGCGCTAGATGACAATCGTGTCTCCAAACCAGCATCATGTGCCACAACAGTCAACACGTACGTATCAGACATTTCACGATCAAGTTCCTTCATCAGCGAGATCTGTCCAGTAGCCTCATCTATCATGAAATGACCATGCTGATTGCCGTCCTCTAACGAATAGAACACATCTCCGTTCAAGCCCTCGTCCGCATCAGTCGTATAAACTCTAAGCAACTGCGTACCAATCGCGGCACCTTCGCTCACCTGTACTCGATAAGGTAGACGTTGAAACTGTGGGACATTGTCGTTAATATCGGTGATATAGATGGTAACCTTGACGCGATCACGCAAGCGATTAATGCCATTGTCTATAACAGTAGCTTCCAAATTGATATAATTGCTGCCAGTATTGGTTACTAAGAGTTCACGATCGAATATGTGCTCTGATCTGATGAAACCATTCCTTGGATCGATCACGAAATCATTCTGAATGAGCGGGAGCAAAAATATGAGATCAGCATTACGACCAACGTCGCGATCAGTAGCCAGCAGCTTGCCGACGAAGGTGTCAGGCGGCTCGTTCTCGCGTAGATGAAAACTGAAACTACTATTAGTAAACTCGGGCGCATTGTCGTTCTCATCAATCACGTGTACCACCACCGGGACCATGGAGCTCCGTGATGGACTACCTTGATCAGATGCAGTAACCTCGAGCGCGTAATAGTCTCGTTCCTCGCGATCAAGCTCATTTTTCACATACAACTGACCATCCGGGAAGATGCCGAAGCGGCCCTCCGCATTGCCATCAGTAATTCTGTATAATATCCTTCCGTTGTTACCGAGATCTGCGTCTTGAGCTGTTAGCGAAAAGAAACGCTCGTTGACTGGCGTAGATTCTGATAATGAAGTCTCATAGCTATTCAATCGGAAAATTGGTGTGTGATCGTTGACATCTTCGATCGTGACTCGAACTTGGTATTGAGCGGAAAGTGGTTGTCTACCGGAATCAGTCGCCGTCACCTCTAGTTGGAGGATTGTACCAGGCGGTGCACGAATTGGTTTATTCAGATAGATAATGCCAGAGTTCTCGGCGACTCTGAACTGTCCGTCTGGATTATGTGTCAACGAATAAACAATCCTGGAATTGGTGCCGATGTCACGATCTCTGGCTCGGGCAAGGCACACTTCCTGTCCCACCGCCGCATTCTCCTGTAGAATCTCATCGCCCCACTCACCCCTGGGAAATCTCGGAGGATTGTCATTAACATCCTGTATTGTAATGTTAACGATTGTTTGGCCGTACGCGAGATTGGTACGCGCTGACAGTTGCAAGCTGTAATAAGCGACACGCTCGCGATCCAGACAGCCAGTAGTGCTGATAACGCCAGTATTCTCATCAATTCTGAAGTTACCCTTAGGATCACCAAATACTATAGCATAGCTCACTTTACCAGTATTGCCGTATTGCGTAACGTGTACTGAGCCAATCTCCCGATTACCAGATGTAACGTAATCGCAATCGCCATGATCTTCAAGAACGCGAAATTCATAGCCGTTGTAAGTATCAAACTCGAGGTGCTCCAAATCTTCCTCGCGTATAATCTCCACTACGGCATTCCTGGCTGCCACCTGATTATCGATGTCCTTTGCTGAGATTATTAACTCATAAAGAGTCTTGTGTGCAGCCCGTAGAGAACCTTGCAGGACAATCTCACCGGTTCTCTCCTCCACCACGAAGAGACCCTCGCCGCCGGATTCCAGAGTGTATTTCACCTGAGCATTCTCCCGAGCATCTGCGTCAGTCGCTGTCACTTTACCTATCGTCGTACCTGCTGAAATATCTTCGGAGATGGACATTAGATATTTCCAAGGATAAAAGATTGGCGAATTATCGTTGACATCTTGCAATGTCAGTACTACAGTGGCAGTCGAAGATTGTACTGGCGTGCCTTGATCTTTTGCTATCACTAGAAGTCTGTACTCTGCTATGGTTTCTCGGTCCAGAGCAGTTATGGTTGTCAACTGTCCGGTCAGAGCATCCAGAGCAAAAGTCTTGGAATAATCACGCAAAACACTAGAATGAAAGCTATATGCGACGCTACCATTCGTACCTTGATCGTTATCAACAGCTGTAAGAGTAGCTATTAGACTATAGGGCGCCGTGTTTTCCGACAACGCGATTTCGATGATGTCTTCGGGAAAGCGTGGTATCTCATCGTTCTCGTCAAGGATCGTTATTTTGAGATGCGTAGACGCATATTTAGTATTCGGACCACCATCTCGTGCCGATACATGTAACTCGATGCTACCTTGTACCTCACGGTCCAAGGAAGCCACAGTGGTGACCAAACCGGTGTCACTATCAATGGCAAACCAACTCTGTTCATTACCCGAACCGAATTCGTAATAAATTCGCGCGTTCAATCCAGAATCCGCGTCCGTAGCCGAGATGCTAGCGACGAAACTGCCAATCGGTGCGAATTCCGATAGCACCGCCGAGTACTCGCTTTGTTGAAACACCGGCTCGTGATCATTGACATCATTTACATGTATTACGAGATAGGCCGTAGCAGATCTAGGCGGCGTGCCCTTATCGGTAGCAACCACTGTGAGATTATACTTGGGAATCTCCTCGCGGTCCAATCGGCCGTCGATTCGCACGATGTCAAAACTCTCTGTAACCTCGAGCCGAAAGTGACCCAACTCATTACCGGCACGTATCTCCACGCTAGTCTCGCCGTTCAAACCCTCGTCATCATCGATCACCGCTACTGCCGCGACGATCGAATCCTTGGCGGTGTTCTCGTCGACGGTAGCAAAACCCGCATTTTGTGGAAAGTAACTAAATTTGATCACAGGATCATGATCATTAGCGTCCAATAGGTTTACCGTCACGTAAGTACGACCGTCTTGCTTAGGCGCACCGTGATCGCGAGCGAAGACTGTGATGACGCAACTCTTAGGGCAACCACCGCCTGGACGTGCCATCGTGCAACGTTGTTGAGGACATTTTAACGGCTCGGCTGTCATGATCATACCAGTTTCTGGATCGATTGTGAATTTGCGCTCATTGTCCGGCAGATAATACGTCAGCTTAGAATTGTCTTCTGAATCTTTATCGGTGGCGTGCACCGTCAACACCTTGGTGCCGACTGGTGCACTTTCGTTCAACGCTACCACATAATCGCTCTGTGAAAATACGGGCGGGTTATCATTCACATCCAACACCGTCACGTTCACCAGCAGATAACCCAGTCGCGGTGGTCGGCCGCGGTCGCGCGCACAGATGTTGAGCGAATAGAATTCCACTTGCTCACGGTCCAACTTGCCAGTAGTCTCGAGGTGCAAGTATGACGTTTCACCTGGATTCCCAGTAACTTCCAAACGGAACTTGTTATCCGTATTGCCATCCACGATAAAATAATCGTCCAACACACCGTTCTCTGGTGTATCTCGATCAGTCGCAGCGTCCAACAATAGCTTGGTACCGGCGACAGCCGATTCCGAGAAACTAACTGCGATACTAGGCTCCGGAAATTCTGGATTATTATCGTTGATATCAAGTACCAAAATTCGCACTTCGATCGGATAGGTCGGTTGACTCGAGAGCACAACTAAATCAAATCGATCGCTGCTGAGAGCTTCGCGATCGAGAATCATGGCCGTTCTTATCTTGCCAGTCTCTGGATCGAGTACAAATTCCTGAGGTGGCTCATTGAATCTGTAAGTGAAGTCAGGCTTCACGGGTATCGTGCCCACTATGGTACCCTTGGGCTCGCCCTCCCTAATCTCGAGTTGGACTCGCGTGTCAACCGCTCTACTCTGCATCGCCAGACCCATCGCCGCGGTGTTATCCTGCGGCAACATTGGTGACCTTCGTGGCACTAATCGCGTGACTTTTTGAGGTAGGTTACGCAAAGTAAAGTAGTCATTAGACGCGGCCACTGCCACCGTCGCCGTCGCCGTCGTCGCCGCCACATCCTGGCCGACGACCTGGCCGCCATTATGGTTCACCAACAGTAGTCCCAGGAGAAGGGTCAGGATCATCAATCCCCTTATGATCATCTCTTCTATCTCGCCGCGACACGCCCACCTGCCTTAGCCAAATCTCGGCTTACGGTGACTCGTCGTAGGCGTAAAATCGCGCGCTCCGATTACGCACTACCTGTCGTTCTTCTTCTTCATGGTTGTGGCCGGCGATAATCCTGTCGTCTTCCGCATCTACGTACCGGTGCATTGCACGTACCACGACATTCCTCCAAGGAGATTAATCGCGCGCGACGACGTGAACCGCCATCCTCTGTCCGGCGATGCGTCGCATTTTTTCCCCACCTGGATCAGAATCCCGATTTAAACTCAGAGCTGGTGGGTGCTTTCTTTTCCGTCTTTCTTCTTCTCTATCCGTTTCTTTCTCTTTCTCTCTCTCTCACATACACTTTCTTTCCTTTTATATATATATATATATATATATATATATATATCCCTCTCGTTCTCTCCTTTTTATTTCTCCTTTTCTTCGCCGCTAAAAGTCAAGTGTATACGAGAGGAGACTTCACCCGGCAGAGGGGGCAGTGACCCGCCGAGAGCCGCGCCTCGCGAAACGCGCGTCTGTGGATGTTCGCGAATACTTCGCGAGAGTGGAACGTTTCGATTCTCTGATTAGCAATTCGCAATCGTAATATAAAATCTAACTCTATGTATATCTTTTTTTCCAAAAACGGATTCTCCTCCGAAGAAATTGCTGCCCTTTTTCAGCTCTTGTGCTCCAGGCACACATCTACGTCACGTGCTTCGCTCTGTCATATTGCATTTTTCAAGTGATGTAATTCCTCTTAAAAAGAGATGATTGACAATAAATGATGAACAACGATTTTTCGTGGCGATCTCTATATCTCTATATCTAGCTGTTACATTAAACACTCGAATCTTTCAGAATCCATGAATTTATCACTAAAGCTTAAATTGAGCCCGATAGAATCTCGCATGAACACTACACAGAGGACACACCAAGATCCAATATTCGGAGCACAAATAAAAAGAATATGATTTACGATGTATTCTCACGAGAATATCGATCTAACCGAATCCAACAGACTCGAATTCGCGATTCACTTACGAGTTCGTGCGATTCGCCGTCGAACTCGCGTTATCTTTCGCGGAAATTGTCAGGAAGTTCACGCGATCGCGATGCAGCGCTCACTCGGGTTCGCCGATCGTAAAGCAATCTCACGAGCAACACAACGGGTTCGCGTGCGCGCGCGCGCGCGCGCGCGCCTCGGGGTAGGCTTGGTTATCGGGGGATGAAGATGAACCGTGCACAACTGCGAAGGCAGTCGGCACTAAGGCCGATGGAAAAAGGAGTAAGAGGATAGAAAATAAAGGCGGAATAACGTAACGAAACACGCGACGGGGCCGCGATGAACGCGACGTAATGCCCCGAAAGAACGCGGAACGTGAGCACCGTGAAGAAGAATGTCGCCTTCCCGAGGGCTGACCTGACTCGACTGAACCGAGCCGGTCCCAGAACTTCGCCGCTGCCAGGAGAGGCATTCTTCGGGCTGGCTGACGCCGTCCCTCTCCGATCCATCGGGCCTTCTCTCTCCCCCTCTCTCCAAGTTCATTATCCTTCTTCCATTCCCTATATCTCCGTTCTCCCTCTTTTTCTCTCTTTCTATCTATGCTTTTACCCCGATCACCCCGGCATGGCCTATCGATATCACCTTCTCTGTCCGCTCTGAGAAACACACCGTGGTTCTACCGCATTTCCTCGCTCCACGATGGTCCCACTCACTCTTTCTAACAACTCGCTTTCTCTTTTTCTATTTCTCTTTCCCTCCCTGTCTTTCGTGTCAAGAAACGTTTGATTTCCCATCCTCGTCACTCTTTCTTTCTCCGAATGCTCATTTTCTTCGCTCTTACCTCGGTTCTCTTTCCCATCTCCCATCTTCCCTCCTCCCCCTCCCCTTTCCATTTTGCCATACCACTGCCTATATCAGAATATAGGCTTCTTCGTCTATCACGTAGAAGCCTGTCATTCTCTTTCCCTTCCACTTGCTCTTTCCTGGGGCCCGCTGCTTCAACTGGAGCCCGTTCTCCTCCCCCACCCTCTTACTCGACTCACCTCTCCAGCTTTCCCTCCTCGCCATCTTCCACGCGCGATCCTTCCACCTTCGACTCGCCTCGCTCATCCCGCCGCCGTCTCAGGTCTCGCTGAGATATTCTCCCTTTTGCCCTCGAGGAACGAGCAATGCGGAGGCTCAGGTATGCAAGATGGCCGCTGCACACTGGAGCCTCGTGCGACGAGGACGTTGCTTCGCGTTGATGGGAATGAGAAAGACGTAACAAGAACAAGAGGGACGTCGAATAGATCAGAGAAAGAAAACGGAGAATGAAAGGGAGAAAGAGTAAGAGTAAGAGGAGGAAGAAGAAAAAGAAAAAAATGCATGGAGGAAGAAAGAGGGAGTACTACGAGAAGAAAAAGGGCGATGAGGATAGAGAACGAGAGATGAATAATGGGGAGTGAGGGGGAGGAGGAGAAATACCTAGAAGGGCGGGCAAGGAGACACTCCGACTTAAGGGATGCAGACTGCCACGCGGAGAAACATCGGGATGTTAGAAAGGTGGGGCGAGAAAGGTAGAGCGGGGGTGATCTGCAGGATCCGGACTCACGGTTTGTGTGTAGAATGTAGATATATATCCGCGGGCCTATAGTCACTTTTATAATCCGTTATCGCGATCAAGTGTTCCGCTCGATTTTCTTTCCTTCGATCCTCTTTCCTTCCAACTAATTCATCACCTCGAATTCTCTCTCTCTCTCTCTCTCTCTCTCTCTCTCTCTCTCTCCCCTCCCCCTCTTCCTCTCTTTCTGTCCACTATCTTTCCTCTTTTTTTTCTTACATTACAGGTATCTATGTAGTTTATTCGCTCACCGGATCGTTGATTTCCTTTAATCTAGTTTACTGGGTACAATATTGTATACATGTACATACCAACCGTTGCCATCGTTAGTACTTGAATAACGTTGGAATTTAACTATAAAAACTGAAATTATAAAATAAGATAATGGAGTTGATGTACTACTTTGTACAGCAACTCATTACATATAGAAATACATCATATAGAAATACATCTCGATGCAGAATTCCAAACGTTGATTTTGTAATATATAAAGTGTGGTTCGATTTATGGTTTAGAATCCTAAATTTCAGAGAAACAGAGAAATCGTTAATTGATAACCACTCTTCATACAAAGAATCGAAAAATAACAATAAACCAATCAATCAATAACCATATGTGATGATATTTAGAAATAATGGGTCAGTCATTGTCAGATTTAGAAACGATAAGTGATCGGTAAATTAAAAACAATAAATAAATCAAAATTGGTAATCAAATTCTTATTAACATTTCGTATTCGCAATATATTATTTTCTTTTGTGATTTTAATTCGACCAATAAATAGTGCATGTAAAGAAATCAAAGATTAAAAATCAAGATTAAAAAAGTCAATCAAGAAATAAATCAAATTTCGATTTTTTTCATTCTTTTCAAATCTTAAGTTTAAACGAATCTGAAGAATTTATTTTGTTACTCGAGAAATATAACAAAATATGTAATTTATATGTACAATACAGAAATTCGATATATTTTTTTTGTTATCAATTTCCTTTTTTTGTTATCATTTTGTTCCTTTTCATTGAATCCTATGAAATACACGGAGCAAGTTTGGACTGACTTTTACATGGACTTAGATAAGAACGAGTACAAGTACTTTCTCGAAGAAGCGAAGAACAGGCAGAGACAAAGTTCCTTATCGTATGACGAACGAGTTGCCTTCTTCTTAGTCTGAAATATCAGTAAAAATTAGAGAAGGTTTCATTGGTAATAGGTGACAATGCGCTAAACAATGCATTTGGCGCTATCTTTAGATTTATAGGACTTCAAGATAAAGTGCATTCTTACATTTCTTGAGTTGCATTAAATCTCTGAAAGCGCGTTTTGTCGAGAAACTTTTGTCTGTGTGTGTGTGTGTATGTGTGTGTGTGTGTGTGTGTGTGTGTGTGTATGTGTGTGTGTGTGTGTGTGTGTGTGTGTGTGTGTGTGTGTGTGTGTGTGTGTGTGTGTGTGTGTGTGTGTGTGTGTGTGTGTGTGTGTGT
>Ga0157363_1005478_pt1 | contig 11837 bp, 17 predicted proteins | sample AttsexASBM1_FD_111477 | JGI IMG/M metagenome (GOLD analysis project Ga0157363, IMG submission 111477) | Fungus gardens microbial communities from leaf cutter ant in Ribeirão Preto, State of São Paulo, Brazil - Atta sexdens ASBM1 | ecosystem: Host-associated > Fungi > Mycelium > Unclassified ...
AATATTATTTGCTACGTGATGTATATACTGTAAAAAAATTTATATTAATAAAAGAACAAGGCTCCGAAGAAATAAATTATTATATATTCAAATAAAGCCCATGAAAGCCGCGACTATGAATAAACGTGCAAAAAAATAATAAGAATTAAATACAAAAATAGACATTTTGACATTTGATTTGAGTCCTCTAGTATAAAACTGATAAAATTAACAAAATTATTGAGCGTTGCAATGAACATGGTAAAATTATTGAAAATAAAAATAAAATTAGTGCTTTATCAAAACAAAAAACATCGTATAAAGTCCAGAAATAAAAAAGTTATTAATGAACGTCTTTAATAGAATACTTAAATCGTTAGTCGAAAAATGACTGAAATATTAAACGATCACTATAAAGCTATCATAGTCTAATATACAAAATAATTAAAAATTAACTTATATTAGTAATAAAATAACGGTGATAAGACAGCAAAATACAGAATATGAAAGGTATATACAATGCAAATTGTTATGAGTTTGTGAGAGATTGATGAGCAAATAATAGCATGTTTATACGTAGTAAATTAATTAATAAAACATAAAAGCATTACGATTTTGTAAAAAGCTTATAATATAACGGATTTAAAAAATCCGTATCATTTTGCAAATTTAAATCTTGCTTTTGTTTTTGGATATATGTATATGTATCATTTTAGAGATCAGATTCTTATAATGCTATTTTCTTGTTTTAATAAATGTTATAACATTCCAATCGAATTCATGTAATAAATTAATTCTGTCTTCAATTATTGCGGAGTGTTGAATGATGTTTCTATTAATAATATAATTCCGGTTCATTTATTCTGGTTTTTAATAATTGTACTCATGTAAAACGTTATATATAAAACGTATTATAATCTGTTTTTTGCATTCTAATGTTAGATTTTAATTATTTTATAAATGTATTCAATTTATTAACTCATATGTATAATTGAGTCATAAAAATTTTCTTTTAATCTATCGAAATAGTATTAGTAACATTCGAAATGTTGAAAAAAAGATAAATCAGCAGCTTTACCAAAATCAATAAAATATTAGCTCAAATGATATTAGTCCAGTTGAGCTGTTTAACTTAGAATATAAATTTATATTAATGTACATGCATTTTTTTTTATGCTATCTAAACTCTGATATGATAATTTTTTTAGTCTCCTTTTTCTGTAAACTATTTGTCTATTTTCAAAATCGAGAACTATCATTTTCACACATAGTGACTATAAATAATATATTTAACATTTTGTTTTATTAGCATACATTAATTTATTAGGTAAGATAAATTAATTATAAACTTTTTGGATAAATCAGTATATGTTTTAATTAATTTTCCTGTTTACAGTGCCAGTGTCAACATTAGTGCCATAGATATGTTCCTAATTATTGCTTAGTATACAGTGGAAAAATGAGTAGAACAATGACTGACAAGAGTAAAAAATTATCACGCTGGTACTTTGGTGGTATTTCTTCCGCAGCTGCTGCATGTGTGACCCATCCTTTAGATTTATTGAAGGTCTTGTTCATTCTTATATCAGTACTTTTTTATTAGTAAAAGTAGTGAAAGATATTACACAGTTTGAACATTTTGTGTAATTAGAAATTATTTCAAATTACTGATAAATATCTCACTTCTCTTTAAATGCAGATACAGAAATATGAATAAAGAAATGTGTAAATTAGGGGACTAAACGATCAGATCTTCTTTCTAGGTTCATTTACAAACGCAACAAGAAGGCAAGCTATCAGTAGTACATTCTACTATTGGAATAATTAGGAAACAAGGAATATTAGCTTTATATAATGGACTCAGTGCTTCCCTACTCCGCCAACTTACATATTCTACAATAAGATTTGGAGCATACGAGGTCGGTATATGTAAACCTTATGTGCATCATCTATGTGTATATAAACGTTTTCTTCTTAATTTATTATACACAGGTCATGTTGAATATAATAGGTCGGCAAACAGACACTTGAATCGTCTGGTCATCCGTTGCCTTTTTATCAAAAGCTTATGTTGGCTGGAATTTCCGGTGCTACTGGCGGTGTCTTTGGAACTCCTGGTGATGTGATTAATGTACGCATGCAGAATGATATTAAAGTAGCACCAGAGCTAAGAAGAAAGTAAGAATTGATGTCCTTATTATTCGATTATATTATACTTCGTTAGTCTTATTAACATATTCCTTTATCACATAGTTATAAGCATGCTTTAGATGGATTGTTGCGTGTAATTCAACAAGAAGGAGTTCGTCAATTATTTAATGGGTGTTCGACTGCGACCATGAGAGCAGCACTGATGACTATCGGACAATTGAGCTTTTATGATCAGATTAAAACAATATTGTTACAAACTGACTATTTTCAGGATAATCCTTCAACACACGTTTTATCTAGTGTATCGGCAGTGAGTGTCTATAAATATTGAGACTTATCATTCTAAATTTATGGTATATTCGAAAAGAGATAATGTTTTACATCCTTTTGTGCTGATAGGGCGCTATTGCAACAACGCTTACACAACCTTTAGATGTTCTTAAAACACGAGCAATGAATGCTAAGCCTGGAGAATTTAAAGTAAGTAGATCTAAATCTAAATGAAATAAATTAAAAAATATATGTAATTCGCGACTATATTATATTTTCTGTACAGAACCTAATAGAAATCTTCCTATATACTGCCAAACTTGGGCCACTGGCTTTCTTTAAAGTAAGTATGATTGAAAAAAGTCTTTATATCGATATATTATTAAATAATTTTGATAAAATCAATATAAATTGTTTCTATTTTTAGGGCTATGTACCTGCATTTATTCGGTTAACACCACAAACTATTCTCACGTTTGTATTTCTCGAACAACTCAGATATAATTTTGGATTCTATCCACAATCCATAAAATCATAATTTATAAAGATTGAAATATTTTTGATAAGCAGAATTTTTGTAAGATAAATAGATTCGTTTCTTGTCAGAAGAAACAAACGGATAGTGTTACTATAAATGATCATGCAATTCGTGACGCAAACATAGATCGATATGTGAAAACATTCGCAGCAAAAATATTTAATTACTAAATCGCATACAGTTTAATGATTAAGAGTTAATCATTATGTTTCTATCTAGAGATATTTCAATCAAATCATGGTTGTAATTTTCAATTGATACATTCCTTATATTAATTGTGATATATTATACACAAATGCAGTTATATATATTTTAAAGCATATTTAAAATATATATTTATATATACATTTATAGAAGTCACACAGATTATTTATATTTATATTTAATTATATCTTTTACTTATATACGAAGTGATTCTTTAAGTACAAAAAACGAAAGTACATTTTACAAAAATTAACTTTTATAAACTTATCTTTTTAAGGTCTTCTATCTATTTCAAGTTATTCCATTATTTTATATTATACCAATGTGTGAAATGTATAGTACAAAATTCACAAAAGAGCTTTTAGATAATATATAAAAAAAATAATTTTTTTATTATATTGAGATATGCATGTTTATTTTAGCAGCATATGAATAACTTATGAATAACTTGCTATTGAAATGTATATTATTTTTATGATAAAAATATTGCAATTAATTTTTTAAATTTCTGCTTATGTAAGTTAAAAGTAAAAATAAAAGGATATATTCTGAATCTTTAATATACAAAATATTAATATTATACTAGTAGATTATAGTAGATTCCATTAAATAAGTTCGATTAGTTCAGTAGATAGTCTAACAACAGATTAGTAACATAAACCTCAAGTTAAATTGATTATTTGATAGAATGAAATATTTGATTACGGAATTTTACCGATTTTTTATTAAAATGAGAATTTCTAGGTTGTCACGTTTCGTGAACATTGCAATTCACTTAGTTTCTATGTATTCCTATATATTCTTAATATTTATATATATGTGTATATATATATATATAGATCCATATGTTTTTGTCACAAACATTTAATATTACAATTAAAATTATTTAAGTGGAAGTATAATTTGCTTGGGTATGGTAAGATTTATATATATTTTTTCCATATTGTTTTCTGAGAAAAACTGTTCTGCATAGCTTTCATAATTCGTTCCACATAAAGCTAATTCTAGTTTGTTTAGATCTTCATTTGACAACAAATTTATAACACCTGATGGCATTGCAGATGCCGAAAGCATATTACAATATGGTGCCAAACTACAAGAATTTGTATCGCATATTACAATAACAGAATTACCAATAGTTAAAATTTGTGTTAATTGACGAAATAAAACAGTTTCATCTTCCGCCTTCAAAATAATAACGCCCTTTGGATTACGAATTTTCGTTACTTCTAATCCTCCACTTTGTGAGTATGATAAAGAATTCTGATAGATATATGAGAATTTTATATCTGTTGCTATTATATCTGCCAATACAGATTTACTAAAAAAAAATATATGAGAAAATCAGTTTAAAAAATTATTGTTGCGAATAATTAAGTGCAGAAATACATAAACTAAGTAGTATAAAAATATATAAAAACTTTCTAATAACTTAATACATACCCATTGCATCTTAATATAGATGCAAATTTAGACAATACTTGCACTCTAAAAGTAATAGGTTTAGTACTCCAAATTTTGAATCCTTTTTCAGCTGAATTAATACATCTGTTAACATCTTCACTACAATAATATGTCAATGAAAATTTTATATAAATTTTAAACATCACAAATTTAAGAGAATTATAATTAAGATCAAGAAAATATGCTGTACCTTGTTGCATTTGCCCACTGACTATCATTATGTACCCAATATGTGCTTTCTATAGGTTGCTGCCACATACCATCATAAAATAAATTGTAAACTATACTATTATTTTTCTGCACATTTGATTTTTTTATACAATCATCGAGATTAGACTTACACCATTTATGCAATGTTTTATCAAATATTTTTGTATAAGGCAAAAGTACAACACCACAGTGGAAGTCCATGTATGTATTTATAAACAAAACATCTCTCTAAATAATTAAAAAAAATAATATTAGTAATAATTATAAAAATTGCCTAAAAAAACTGCATCATATTATATAATAGAAATGCTGTACATTTAAAGATGTTGCTAAATTTTTAGCAAATATAATATCTTCCGTCCATATAGATACAATTTTCATTTTATTAGGTATACCGGCTGTAAATAATTCGTTCTTCGTTCGAAATGTATTAATATCAGATTTCAAATTTGACATTCCAAAATATTCCTTCATAAGCCATAAAAATTTTTCTTTTATTGGTTCTTGGATCCAAATTTTATTTAAATGCAATGGTAATTCAATTCTAAAGTAATTAATGACTGCATACAAATCTGCATCCGCTAGAAGTATTATTTCATTGGTGTAACCTGTCAAAAATTTAGAATCTTGAGTATGAGAGAAAAATTAATTTTTATTACATTACTAATATGTTTTCTTACTTATAACTTCATTTCTTAAATGTTTATATCGAGTTTCCAGTACAGAATGTCGACTAAAATACAAAAACAATTTGTTTGTGAAATTTATATTAATTTAAATATAAGAAATATAAATAACAAATGATTAACGATATTCTTTCTTGAATACATTTAGATTGTTTAAAAAAAAGAATACGTACGTTAACCATTTGTTACTTATATTTCTTATATTTCATAATAGTTACAGTTCATCATGGTTACAGGATAGCATTTTCCAAAAATACATCCATTGTATTATCAAGTCCTTTATATATTTCCGAGACTGTAAATATCACTAATAAGACTACATCATCTTTTTTGTATTCTTCTAAAAAAAGTTCAAAATGAAATACAAAAAAATTTGATGTTTCTATTATTATAAGCTATTGTTCATAAAATAGAATTTGCACATAACATAAATAACAATTTAACTTTTCTAATTATGAAGATAACATTACCATTTTTATTGTCAAACATAAGCTGCATACCAATATTATTTAAGTATTCAATAATAGTAGTAATTATATCTACATGTTTACAAACTGATTGAAAAAGAGACAAATTTTTTTCCATTACAAATGCTGCTTTAAGAAATCTGTAAATACATAATTAAAAATTACAAACGTGAGAATACAACTTTTATTATTTTTATCATATTTAAGTAAATGTTGAGTCAAATTCTCATATCTGAGATCTCATATCTAAATTTCGTTCATTTTTTACACAAAATAATTTCTTTAAAAGTTTCGCTCTACCAAGAACTCACTCAATAATTATCCATATTTATACTTCAGGGCTATGTTCTGAATACATTTCCTTTCCAAGAAAGATTTTACTCTATATATTATAATATGTTACATGTACTAAATACATCTCGAATAAAATTTTCCTCAGAGAAGACATTTTGAAATGTATTCAGAAATGTGAATTTGTTTACCTTTCTGAAAAATTATTAACATCTGTAAATTTCATTTCCTTGGCTAAGGAAAATATTTCATTACACTTGCATAGCAGTATCTGTAAAAATAAATATAATAGAATTATGTTTCATAAACAATGGACTAAAGTATTTGCTAATTAATATTAATTTTTACAAAGTATTAATATATTCATATATATATATATATATATATATTTACATGCACATTTTTGTCATATTCCAAGTTGGTATAATATTTGTCTACATCTTTCAGTTGTTTGTCCATAATTGTTATAATCAATTCCAATATTCTTAAAAAATATTAGGGCCTCTTTCTCCAACTCCGATTATTAATTACCAATAGGCAAGTTCAGGTCGGCAAAGATTAAGACACCTATTATGAAACAAGTCGAATGAATGAATGGATTTCAATCGAAATTATTCAATTATTCCCTAAATTTCTAAATATTGTAAACACGTAAAAATTAAGGTTGTGCTTTATACGCACGATATATGAATATACGTCTCTGATGGGATCTTCATGCCTATTGATTGATTGTGGGACAAAAAAGTTCTCGGATCTTTCTGTCCTACAGCCAATCAACAGGCTTGGAAGCCTTGTAATGCCAACACATGAAATATCGGTCATAGAAGCTATGGTTGTGTCGTATTATTATATTTCACAGCTGATAGATTTCCTAACCTTAATAATTGTCAATTTTAACTTGATATTTTGGTTCGTGAGACAGAGTGACGTTCTGATGCCATTCTTGGCTAGATTCGTTCGTTTCAGGCAAAAATGCGTCGAATGAACCTAATTTTATCGATTTCTGATGCGACATTGATAAACTGAACAATTACCTTTTTATTTACAAATATATAATGACTGAATAAATACAAAACAAAATGGATATAATAAAGGAACATCTGCTCATACCAACGAAGTATATGATACTGACAGATGAGAGAATTTGTTTGACAGCTCACAGAAACTGGCTCTCTCGATTTTTAACAGTTGGCCCATTGAATTTTATCTGTCATGATCGTTTATCCAATGATGAAATTGCAGCACAGCCTACTATCGATGAATTGGGTGGTGATTGGCTGAAAATTTATGCAAAAGTATTTTTAATATTTTCATATATTTTAAGTAAGGTGTACAATGAGATAAGCATGTAAAATAAAATTTTGTTATCATAGGTATATATAAAGCAACATAAGAATGTAATTCCTTTACCAAGAGGAAGATCTATTAATAATATAAGGAATCAAGCAGAATTAATGTTTTCGCAATTGTTGCATTATGTGGCAGAAACTAATTATCGAAATCTATGGAAAGAAATATATAAAAAATATTACAGTATGTATTTGATTTTCTATTTAAAATTTTTATATTTAAACTTTTAACGTTTTATTATTAGATGTATTTTTTTTTATATAAATTAATAATTTCTTATAAAATATATAGATCCCTGGAATTATGTTGAACAAAAAGAACATTCTAATATCAGTGCTAATGTAAGCGATGTTACTATTATGCATGAAATATTGAATAGAATGTATGGCTGTACAGTAATACAAGTGCAACATGGTATAGTTTTATCAGTATCAAATGGTATAGTGTCTAAAACACATTGTAATTTGGTTCCAATCTACTTTGTCATAGAGACACCATCTGCATTTATAATGTTTTATGAACAGACTGCCAATTATTCTCTTCATGAGTGAGTATACACATCATATTTATGTATATATTTTTAATATATATTAATAATTACAAAATATTTCTGTATTCTGTTATTTATAGATGTGTAATGTATAGTCCTGCTGCTCTTAATACAAGTTATGGAAAGCCTTTGTTTATAGTTTATCAGTTATTGAGATTATCCAGAGACTTGCACGATCGTGGTCTTGCTTTAGGCGAAATTACACTCAGTGATATGTTAATTACAGACAATTTTACTATTCAGGTATATTTCACGTAGAAGAGTTGCTTATAAATGTTATTATTTTAATATATTTAATATTTAATGAGATAAATATAAGTATTTAATAATTATTCAATAAGATAAGAAAAAGAATATTTTATTTGATCTAATTTTATTCTTAGGTATTACCGAAATTAAACGATAATATTTATTTAAAACCTGATAGCGAATGTACAAGTCCAGAATATAAAGAGAAAAATTCAACTAACAATGTTTATGCTAAAAAAGATGACATATCTCGTTCAATTAATACTGATTTTGGTTTAAATGAGAATATTCAAAAATTATGTGAGATGTGGATGTATAATTGTATTAACAACTTTGATTATTTAACTGCGCTCAATAATTTGGCTGGTAGAAGATACGGTAATCCCAGCTGCCATCATGTTATGCCATGGGTGACGGATTTTACAACAAGAAATGGTGGTAATTGGAGAGATTTAACAAAGTCGAAATTTCGATTAAATAAGGGAGATAGACAATTGGATCTTACATTTGATTCGCAGTCAACAGAGGTATATAAATTGTATAAGTGCAAAAAGATTTATATTGAATAGTCAATTAAATTATAGGTCGGACACCATGTATCTGACGTCTTGTCAGAGATTACCTATTACGTATATCTTTCACGTCGATATAATAAGTCTGTGCTCTGTAAACATGTACGACCATTATGGGTACCCGGAGAATACCCGGCTTCAATTCAAAGATTACATGACTGGAGCCCCGATGAATGTATACCACAGTTTTTCACTGATCCCAGTGTTTTTAAGGTAACATATAAATTATATGTAATCCAGTTAAAATGTACTTTTTGCTTACAAAAAGGTAATGATGATTTTTTAATATATCTTAAAATTCGAATATATAATAAGGACGAAATAAAATTCGTCCTAATGAATAGTTCTTACACACAGATGATTTACGTGTCATTAACACATCACTACATACTACTACATCAATATCTTACGCACACATACACAAATTTTCGTATAACAATAACGTTTTGACTAAATCCACTTTTAAGAACTCCACGTTGTTTCTTCGTGCAAACTGTGGACTTTTATTTTGTAAGTACAGATTGCACAGCTTTTTTTATGAAGCAAATGTTATGACCTGATAGCTCTGGAGCACTAAATTGCAGGACAATAAGAAATGATAAAGATCTCAATTTCGAAATTTTTTGTCGTTCTCAGCATAGACTCTACCTCACAGACACGTATTAATGCATATATTTTAATCTTGGAAAAGGATTTTCGAATCAATAAAACAGAAATATTTTATGGTTTATTCTGATACACATTGACACGAAATATTAAATATTAAATATCTCATAAACTATTTGTTGTTTGGTAATAAAAGTATCTATCTTGATACTTTTATATGTAAAGTAATTAGAGGAATCGTATTATATGAAAAAAAAATATAATTCCACTTAGAAAATTTTTCGTAACTTTGACCTAAGGATATCTCAAAGTTATCTTCTTCTTTTAAGCGAGCAACTTTTGTCTGAAACTTTTTTGTTTTAAAATCTTAAAAATTTTGAGATATTTTACTGGATGAATTAAAATAGACCATTTTGTATAAAACATATGAAGCATATGAAATAAGAAGATCAGAATCAAAATTCAGAATCTGCCAATAATAATCAATTATTATTATTATTTATTTAATATGAAACCATGCATCTGTAGTATATACATCTGTAGTATGTACATTATTATTTAACAATGATAAAATATTTATTTTCTTTAGGTTTAACATTTTAAAGAAATGTCTTATTTACAGTCCATCCATGAGGATTTGTTAGATTTAGAAATTCCAGCATGGGCAACTTCTCCAGAAGATTTTATCGAGAAACACAGAGAAGCATTGGAAAGCCTTCATGTTTCAGAAAGATTACACCATTGGATAGATTTGACCTTCGGCTACAAGTATGAATGTAGTCTTGCTCAATGAACAGTTTATTATTTATTTGAATTTTTCTGACATACGTTTTTTACACGATAGATTATCTGGTTTCGCTGCTATAAAATCAAAAAATGTTTGTTTACAATTAGTCGATAATCATACTGATTTAACTAATTCTGGTGTTGTACAACTTTTTACACAACCACATCCACAAAAAATTATTCCATCTCCCTATTGGGGTAAAGTACCACCACGTCTTCGATCGACATCTTTAACCAATAAAAGTAATAAGTTTTAGACAAAGATTTCAAATTATTAAAAATTTTGAAAACATTCTTGTAATTTTATCAAATTGTTACATAATTATAGAAAGTGATCAACCTACGAGTAGGATTAGTGATGATGAAGGTCACAGTTCTGGTATTGAAGAAGAAGAATCTACGACAGCAACAAATGTATCAAGATCACCTCTTGTATTAAGTCGTTTGTTGAGTCGTTCCAGAGGTTCTTTGCTGTCAGAAGATAATGTTAAATCGGACAAATCCATTAATCAGGCCATTATTCTTCCAAAGGATTTCAATCCTGTTGCAGCACTCATACAAGTAGAAACTACACATGCTTTTATGCATAAGATTAACTATCAAAATTATAAACTTGCAACAGGATCACATGATTTTTCCACTAATTACAAGCAAATTGTGGCTAGCGGACGTATTAAGGAGCAACAAATTCTAGGTTGTCTAATAGTAGAAATATTTCTAGCTGACAAATTCCGCGCAGCCTGGAATGTTGAAAAAGTATCATTCGCGCAAAGATTCACGACATGTTTAAATATCTTGAAGACATCAGCAGATAATTTACCGAAATGTATAAGAAATATTGTATCGTTATTGTTACAAATTGATATTATGCCAAAGAGTTATAATGTAGGCAGTGTAGAGATGAATGACATTTCAACGGTAATTTTAAAACTATACAAGATTTTATATTATACAAGATGTTTCGTAATTATGGATAAAGATTTAATTGATTATAAAACTTATGAAGTTAAGTAGAAAAGTTAGAATCAAGATCGATATATGAATAAATTATCATATAATCATTTATTTCAGATATATGACTGCGCTTATTTTTAATATATTTAAAATAAATTATATATAGAATTATTCCAACATTTTACTTTGATTATAGTGATCTTCTTACTTAGTTAATTTAAACAGAAAGTTTTATATTGTGAAATAGTTGATTTTGGAAAATTTGAATCATCAGCAATTTGAAAATTCATCAAGAAGACATGGATATGTTTAAACAATTTTTTAAATTTAGCATTTTTTCTATATTATATGTACTTTAGTATATATATATATATATATATATATATATATATTATATATATATATTATATATATATATATATATATATATATATATATATATATATATACATCCGCTTTATACTAAGCATATTCAATATAAATTTCGAACTATTAGTATTGAAAATGTTC
>Ga0157363_1005479_pt1 | contig 11835 bp, 2 predicted proteins | sample AttsexASBM1_FD_111477 | JGI IMG/M metagenome (GOLD analysis project Ga0157363, IMG submission 111477) | Fungus gardens microbial communities from leaf cutter ant in Ribeirão Preto, State of São Paulo, Brazil - Atta sexdens ASBM1 | ecosystem: Host-associated > Fungi > Mycelium > Unclassified ...
AAGCATTTGATTGAAGGATAGTTGGTTAGGTTAATATGAGGATTAGGTATTTAGTATGATATTTTATTATTGGGATTTTGAATCAAACTTTTTTTAGAGTTTTTTGAATTTGTTTACTTTTTTTTTACTTTAGAGGTTAATGATTATTGTTTTGTTATTGACGCTTTTGCTTATTTTTTTTTTAATGTTACTTTAAAGTTTATTAATTTAAGATTTAGTTTATTTATTGTCGGAGAATGATAGTGGCTTGAACAATAAGTGAAGATATTTTATAATTGTAGAGCCTTCGAAGAGTACAGGTATTTGGATGTTAATTTAATTTAGTAAACTTTTTTAAGAAATAAGCTTAGGTGTTACTTTTTTAGTACTGGATAATGAAATGATTAGGGTATTTTATTACTTTAGGTTAGGTTATTTTATATATATGTGTTTATGTTTGTTATTAACTTTATTAATTATTTAATTTTTACTTTTTATGGTAAATAAGACAATTATTAACATAGTTTTATTAATTTAATAATATAATTTATTCTAATTTATTTAGATTTATGATATTATTGGTATTTAATCTAGTTTTACCAAGTTTGAATAATAAAATTTATTATAATGATATGAGTTAAACAATATTATATAATTTAGATAAGAAGGTAAAATAATTAGATTCTGTTTACTTTATTTTAGTAATTATTAGATAAGTATCTATTTTAGTGTTGATTAATAAATTAGGTCACTAAAGCAAGGAAATATTTATTATTTTTTTTAATTATTTAGTTTATTATTTTAATATTATATATAATTATTCTAACATTAATTATAGCTTTATTTGTTTTATTTAGTAAATATTATTTGTTTTATATTTTGTTAGTTAAAATATCTATAAAGATATTGAATTTAGTGCTAATAGTGTATGGAAATATGTAGTTAACAAATGTGTTTAGATTAATATGTGTATTTCTTATGATTTTATTTAGAAAATAAGTTAGTTTTTAACTTAATGAGCTAAGAATACAGCATATTTAAAATAATGTTCAAGTTTCATTTTACCTAATTAAGAAAAAAATAAATTAATGAGAAAAAGGTTTATTAATGGAATCATTATCAGAATAATATAATTAGGATTTTGTTTAAATTGTGACATATATATTCTACTATATGTAGTAACAGCAGAAGATATACCAATAGAAATATTATTAATATAATTTATATTATTATGAATATTAGAAGTTTTATCAAAGCCATTTTTTAAGTCGACTTAATTATTTATAGTATATTTAGCGTATACTTTCATAGCATGAATAGGAATCTTTTAATAAAATATTATACATTTCAGGATTCATACCAAATATACCATATAAACTATTCAATAATAATTTACTATTAATATAATCATGAGAATCTTTACTACTATTTAATATAAGTAATATACATATTCTTTAAAGATATTAGCCTAGTTAAAAATAACCTCTTATTAGTTTAAAGGAGTAACCATATTTCATACTATTAAAAATTTCTTCATAACAGTAAACTCCATTTCCTTTAGCTGTAATAGTTATAAATCCACTTTTGTCTTACATCTAGTTTGAAGTAGAGGGTGAGAGGGAGTTTTTAAAAGAAACCAAAGGCCTTTTGATCTAAATTTAAAATATCTCCTTCTAAATAAGTTGGATATCCATTAGGCAATGGGTACTCTTTCATTACATAAGTATATAGATAATTCACATCATATCTGTGTATATTATAACCTATTGGTTTAAACACAACTACTGCTCCCTGTATAACTAAATATCTAAATATAAGTTAAAGGTATTTCAGCATCTTTTATTCTTAATTAAAAAGTTAGGGTATAATTTATTATAACTTTACAAGGTTATTTGTTTCGAGGCGGCACGTTGTTCTAAAATTTTAATATTTTTATAATAGTGGTATCGTAACGGATTTTACTCATATCTATTAATGTTGAGTTTAGTACGCATTATGTCTAACAAACAATACAAAAGGATTATCGATGGGTTATTCCGTGTTTAAGTAATACAGGTTTATATTGATAGTGAATCAAGCTTTCAATCTCTTTTTAAAAAATCGGGTATTCTACTATAAGGTTTATAAGTTTACACTTAATTATTAATTGCTGTTTTCTGCTACTCTTACAATGTAGTTCTTAACGGAGTATCTGGGATGTTTAAAATTTTAATACCAAACCACTAAGTTAAATCGAATCGAGCGAGCTACATATCCACCATAGGTTTAATTAGTTTATAAGCTTGGAATTATGAAGGGTTTTATAGTTCGTCCTATAATATATTATTCCAATTCAAATTGTCAGCTACTGTAGTAGGAAGCCTGGTAATTAACTATAAAGACAATCATAAGTCGATCCACAACGGATTTAGTAATACTAATGCAATAAGTAAATCCAGCGTTATGAGGACTATGTAATACTAATAAGTAATTCGTATCTACGACTAAAACTAAAAAAATGAGTTTTATATGAAAATGGCTATATTGAAACAAGGCGGAAAGTTTAAGTCGAATCCTATGCTAATACCAATCTTAAACCAGTAAATCGCCACAAAAGATAGATAAATAAGTGTGAGTCTTTCGTTTCTAAACATGGTTAAAAATAATATGGATTTATCCTGAGCAGAAACTATAACGGATTCTTTAACAAAGAAGAAATTAAACAAGATTTAAGTTATACTTCTGATACCTAAAGCGGGAGTTTTAATCAATATCGTAGTTGAGTAGTTTTATCCAAAATTTACCCTCTACTAAACGATAACCCTTAAGACATATAATTAAAAATCTTCAACAGTTCCAATTTTTCTAGTCGAGGTCAACTCGCGAATGGAGCTTAAAATAAGGCATAAGATAAGACAATAATAAAAACAAACAAACAAAAAATCTTGCTCTCTATCTACAAATTTAATGACTAAATGGAACGCAAACCTTGCATTAAAATAAGTACAATACAAATTTAACACTCAAATACAAACTAAATTAAAACTCTAACTATTTGCTAGTATTCCAAATATCTTAAAGATAATAAATTATCCATGATTATTTCAAACTAAAGTGTGGAATAGCACGCACTAAAACTTTATAAAGCTAATATTTAAACTTAAAGATAAGTAGCTTGACTCGTGTTCCTTTTCCATATAAAACTTATATAAAAATAATTTAAAGAATAACATACATTACAAAATAAAGTAGCAAAGTAAAAAGGGTTAAACGTGGAATACTACCTCGTAATTAAATAGATTACAAAATTACAAAACCCTATAGTCCTGAATGAAAAACTTGAAGAATTGAGTTTTAAAATAAAATAAAAAAGACTAAAAATTAACTAACTTCATTTTTTAAAATCTTGCTCCCTATCTAATTAAATCTCTAATACAGAATTTATAATTATTTTATTAAGATTTAGAATCCTGTGTTATATACCCACTTTTATTGAAAAGAATTCAGTTAATAGGAACTAAACCTTATAACAAATAATGAACTTATTTAAGTTAGATAATTAATATTAGTTAAAATAAGTAAATCAAGTATATCTAAATTGAGATATATAATACAGTAGATAAAACCGATGTAACATTTTATTTTTAAAGTATATAAAATAAGTTTCCTAATTTTTAAGATTTATATGGTAAAATGTTGAAAACTAAGCTAAATAAATAATTCAAATTTAACTTAAATTGTTATCATTAGTTATTCTTTATAATACTTCGTGCTGTTCACAAATTAGAAAATTACTATCATTTTGCGGACACTTAAAATATCAATGTGTAGTTTTTACAAAATTCATAAGATTTAAAGAAAATGAAGTGTATTGTGGATAACTCTTTGATTAAATGTGCGATAACGTAAAAGTAAAATAAATGAAACATTTTTAGTTGGGTATCATACAAAGTTATTAGTTAAAATTAACTCATGTGATGTAAAGTTCCTTAAAGTGGCTCGAATAAAAAATTTAAAAGTAAAAAAAAATTAAAATTATTAAAGATTTTCTTAGTGTATTGATAATGGGGATGTTGATTCAAATTAGTGTTATGTATTGCTTTTATTTTAAGGGTTTTTTAAGGTGAGGTCAATGTAAAATTATTAAATGAGAGAGTTAAGTATTTGATTTTAGTTATTTTCAGTGTTGAATTTATTTGTGATTTTTCACGTTACAATCAATTTGTTATTTATCAATTTGTTCAATTTAACTTACATTTAGTTTTATTTAGAACTTTTCTTAAAAAATTAACTCTTTAATATTTGCGATAAATAATAGTAAATAAAAATATTTTACTTAGGGTTTTAGTTGTTTTATTTTTAAACTTGACATACTTTAGTTAAGAGATATTTTTAAACATATTTAATTCTTAAACTTAACCTGATGATAGGTGTTAAACTTTATATTAACCTAGAAAGATTTGATAAAGTTAACTTATAAATTTTTAATAATAGTTATCAGTTATTTCTGAGATTTTATCGACTTTATCTCAAATTAGGGGTATTTGTGCATTTCTTAATATTTTCTCAATATATTTTATACCTTATATTTAATTTTTATTATGATAGGGTTGTAGTAGTAGATGATTTATTTCAGTAAATTTAGTATTTTAATTTTTAGTATTTCAACTTTTAGTTCATTTTCTCTCATTTTTTAGCAAATTTTATTACAGGAGCTAGTTGCCAATTATTTTATAATTAATTTTCAGATAAGTTTAAATTTTGATAGATTTTTTAAAGCTAAAAAAGCAGCATCAATGATAACTCTACAAGTAAGTTACAACACCAGCCAAAATAACTAATATAACTTATAGCTTAAATATATATATAAATTATATTTATCTTTATCTATTAATCCAATACCAATAAATAGCTGTTGTAAACAAAGTAACATTATTCTATACTCAAATAATCCTTAACTCATATTTTATCTTAAAAAGTCTAAATCTCTAATTATTCTATAATCTTTTTCAATAAGAATAGAATTAAAATAGAAAACCCTATGCATAACTATTCAACAGTTAACTTATTAGCCCTTTCATTTTCACTACAATTTATGTAAACAAAAATAAATTAAAATAAATAAAAATAAATTTAATAAATAATGTAAATAAATATAAGGAAGTAAAGCAATAAATAAACTTTTTTAACTTGTCATAAAATCCCACAATAATAAAATGTATATAAATTATAAGATCTCCATCGGTCAAATTGTTACAAATTCTTTACAAAATTTAAAATAAAAAAGGTCTCAAAATACAAACAGTAAAAGTTAAAACTTACTTTGTTCAGTAGCGTAAAGTTTGAATATAAAGCTAGCATATAAATTATGTACTTTAACTATGGAGTACTTTCAGTTAAAATAACTCAATTATTTATATAAATAAAGCATAATATTAAAAATAACTCTTAAAAGCAATAAAAATCATAGGAAAGTTATAAAAATGTTACAAAATCTGATGAAACAGTGACTTTCAAAATAGTTCCCAAAATCCTAAAATAATAAATACTAAAATTCTAACCTTTAGTCATAAAATTTTACTCCCTTAAAAAAACTTTCCAAATTACAAAACATAAAGTTAAAAAATATTCCTTAGATAAGATAGCTACAACTTTGAAGGAGCAGTAAATGCTCTCATTAATAGTAAAATAAGGAAAGGCAATATAAAAATCGATATCCTATTAAAATACTAATAAAAATTATAAAATAAAATATGAAAATTGGAGAATGAAATTTTTAAACTAAAACACATAATAAAATATTAAGTAAAATAAACAATAAAAACATAGAATAAAAATCCATATTCCAAAAAGTATTATCAAAAATGATAAAAACAACCAAAACAAAAATTTGAGATACAAGCAGTAAATAAATCCAGAAAACAAAATAACGTGAATAGAAAATTACAAAATTTCCAAAAATTAAACAAATTAAAAATTAATTAAGTCTTATAATGTGGCCCCAAAAACTCTTTATCTCATTCAAGTGTTAATAATTTATTACAAATCCCAATATTCAACCATAATATAAAAATATAATACCAACTTCAAAAAATAATAAACAATATGGAATAATGTACAAAAAATTATTTAATTATAAATTAATTTGGGGTTGCAGGCTAGACGAGCAATTAAATTTTAACTTTATATTTTTATTTAATTTAGTATTTTAGTTTCCAAATTTTTAATTTAACGTTTTGTTAATGGGTGGTATACCTTAAAATTATGTTTTTTGTTTTTAGTTAAATTTTATAACTTTAGGTTTTAATTTTGTTTTTCATTTTATAGTTTTATTTTAAAATTAGTAACATGTTATAGTTTTTGCTTAGTTTAGTTTAAATATGTGTAATCTGTTATAGTATTTTCTTTATTTTTTATTGTTTACTTAAATTTAAGTGTGATTATTTATTTGGTTTAATTTTAGCTTATTCCATATTTTATTTATTTTAGTAGATTTTTAAGTTATTATTTTTATAATTTTTGAGATTATGTTGATTTTAGGAATTTTGGTAAAGTTACTCAAAGTTGAATGAAAAAAGGATTTTAGTAGTTTTTAAAATTTTTAGTAGAAATATAGTTTTAAAAGGACACTGAGAGTTTAATGTTGTGGATAAGAGTCTAATAATGTTTTTATCTTTGAAAGGTTTGTATTTTTTAGACCTTTTTTAATTTTCTCTGTGTTTAACAATTTTTGTTTGTATTTTTTGTTACCTTTGCTTCTGTAGTATTTTTACTAAAGTTTTTATAATGTTTACCAATTTGAACTAAGTTTATGTTTTATTTTATGCTATTAACTTGCCTTATTTATTTATAAATAGATATTGAGTTATAGTATTTATTTAAATATATTTTATTGGATAAATTACTATTAATTAGAACATATAGTTTTATACTTACCATTGGAAAATAAATTTTAGGGGTTATTTAAAGTTTAACTTTTTATTTTTTCTGTTCTGTTGTCTTTGTCTTCTTTTTTTTTAAGGATAAACAAATATTAGCAAATGCTATAGCTTACATTAAGTATATTAATTAAAATTTAAATCGTATAGCCCTAATTTAAAAAGGGTTATGTGTATATATACTTTAATTTAACTAATAAAGAGTTAAACTTTATCAAAGTCTTTGTAAATTTAATAAGAAAGCCTAACTAATATAAAGGCTTGGTAACTAACAAATTAATAATAGTATTTGTGCTCAAATATAAGTGCGGATCATAAATAAAAAATTAGTATAAGACTAATTAGTCTCGCCTTTATAAAAAAAAACAACAAATCTAACAAAATGTTTTAGTATAAATTCCCTATTTAAATATTAAGATTTTTTGGGTAAGCTTTAATTCCAAAACTAATTTTTACTTTATTTCTAATTAGAAAGAATCAGCCATAATTTGTCTTTATTTAATTTTACTTTCATTGGTTACTTATACTTAATCTTATACTTAATCTTATACTTAGACTTATACTGAGACTAGCTATTTAATTATGGTCGAATCAAAATGGGGTTTAATTGAGCTTAAATAAAAAATTTATTGGAACTGGGTTTATAATTGCTTTAATTGGAGACTTGATACTTTTTACTTTAGACTTTCTAATGATTAGGAATTGGAATTTTTTTTAGGGTCCTTTATAAGTGCTTTATTGGAACTGACTTTAATATTTAATTGTCTTTTATTGTGCTAAAATTTTGTTTTAAGATTATGAGACTTGCTTTAAGAAAGTTATACTGATATTTTTTTATAATTGAGATTTAGACTTGCTTTTATTGGGAGCGAACGTCTATTTTAATATTTAGAATAAATTTAATAACCACTTTAAAAATCCTACTTATCAGTAAAAACCTATATTGCGCAAATGTGGCCCTTTGGGATGTATATTTACATAAGGAAAAAAATATAATAAGCTAAAATTAGGGTAATGTTTATATAATTATACTAATATAGTCTTATGATAAGTACATCTAGAAATAAACCTTTTTAGTAAAGTTAGAACAAATCAAAAAATAATACATATAATACCTTATATAAAATATATTTAAGCATAGATCCAGACAGTTATTAGCTTTAGGATTAGATTTAGATTAAGAGTGTAGTTAGCTATTCCTCCCTTAATGGCTTTATCTTTTTTTATGGATAATTATCTTTTTTAAACCTATTATGGCGAAAGGCAAAACAAATAAGAGAGGATTAAGAAATATAGCTATTATTTTAATTTATGCAAGCTTATTATCCAATACCTTTTATACAAATATTATGTTTGGTGTATTTGAAGGTCTAACTATAATAAAATATCTAATTACTTTGCATTATTAAGAAAAAAAAGATATGAATCTAAAGATAGAAGGATTATAGCAAAGTGGTCAAGCGAAGTACTGTTAATACTTTTTAAAGAGGTTCAATTCCTCTTAATGCATAAAAATATGAATAATGCTTTAATTATTAGTAGCTTAAACTTTTCCTACCTGCCGCTATTTGCTTTTGTTTAATCCAAATAATCACAAATACTAATACTTCTAATACCTAGCCGAATGAATAAAAATAAAATAAATAATTTAAAGACTAGAAATCTTATTCTAAGTAATTATAAACACGCATTTGGCTTTCTTTGGTTTTATTAATTAGTCTATAATTTAAAGCACTAATATAAGGTCTGCTAAACGAAACCGGGTCTATAAAACTACTTTAATTTATTAAGATAAAAAGTAAAAGGCATGTATAATAAAAATTATAGGTTTATAAAAGTGATAAATAGTATAATTATATTATGTTAAACAGTACTTAAAATTAAATAGATATACTAAGCTTTTCTATTTTGTTTTTTTCTATTCCTTAAAAATAAAATAAATCTATTTTGTTGGTTAATTTATTAGACTGGTCTATCCTTTGGTCTATTAAAAATAGTAAATAGTTAATTAATTATAAGGCTCCAATTTAAACTAAATTTAGGGTTGATTAAGACCTTTACTTAAACTTAATAAATAACTTAAATTTTATACTTTGGGGCTTTATTTGGGATTTAATTTTGAAGTCTATTATATTCTATTATATTTAATAAAACCATAGGTACTTGCCATACTTTCCTTAGTTTTAACTGATCTTTAATTGACTCTTATTAAACTCTCTAAGCTTCAAAATAAATGAAGAGATTAAATAAATAAGTTCAATAATGATTTTTTGTTGGTTTTATGTACTAGATCCTACTGATAAAAAATAAAGATAAGATTTGATTTATAAACAAAATGATTGATTTTTTCAAAATTCTCTTCTTTTTTAAGTAAAATATTTCGTAAATATAAAATATGTATTAATATGAGATATTTTCTAACAAAGGGGTTTATTTGAACTTAATTTAATAAAGATAAATACAGATATATATATATATAAGTGCTTTAACTTTAAGTTAAACTGTAACTATAAATGCAACGACTAATAGACTTATACTTTAACTACCTCGACTTATCACTAGAAATGCAACGACTAAGAGACTTATACTTTAACTGCAACGACTTTTACTTATATACTGATATATATTGCAGTAATTTTCTTTTTAAAGTTTTTGTTTTTCCTTCTAAATTTATTTAAATAAAAAATAATTATCTTAGCTTAAGTTTTTTCTATTGATTAATATTTATATTAAATATGCCAAATAAGGTATTTTTATTTCTTAATTTATCCAATAATTAGAACTAAGTCTTACTTGTTAATAAATATTTGTTATTTTTTAATTAATAAGTGCTAGTTTTAATAACGTTCTTATACTGATTTTCCTTTAAGGGCAATTTATACTTATTTAAGTTGCTTAAACATTTTTATTAAATAATAAGCCTTCTATTACACTTGAAAAATATAATAAAGATAACCAATAAAAGTTAAAATTAAATAAATACAAAGACCATACTATTTTTGTGTTTAATTAGTTTCTTTTCTAAGTAGTTTTGTAAGTTTAAGAAAAATAGAATATAAGGTCTTGGCTTAAATTTGTCTACTTTTGTTATACTAGTAAAAAAATAATTTAATAAGTATATAATTCTAATATAAGGCTGCTAAATAACACCTTTATTTTTAAAAACTAATCTAAATAAGCAGTAATGCACTAATATATTAAATTCCTAATAACAGATAAAAACAATAATAGCCTTTATAAGTGCTTTTTTAATAAATAAATATTTTTAACTAAAGTAACAATTAATAATTTGAATATCTAATTCCAGTCTCAGACTCTTTATCCTTTTTAGGTTGTCTTTATTTTTTTTTTATTTAAAGTAAAGTTGCCTTATCTAATTAAATTTTACTTTTTTCATTTGGGCTTTAATTTGGCTATAATTAGGTATTTTTGGATATAATAAATCTATTAATTTAACCCTTAAAAGGCTATTCAATATTAGCAAATTTTATACGTAGGATATAAAAATATAATTATCACTATAAAACTAACACTTTCCTAATAATATTATTTATGCTTTTTAAAGCAAGATTTAAATTAGTGCTTGTTTGTTTTTTCTTATATTTTTTCTATGTTATTTCTATTTACTAAAGTAATTAGGCCTTATTTTTGGAAAGCTGAAAAATAGTTGACTTATTTACGAAAACTAAAATAAAATTTTAAAGGTTTTTCTATACTTTTTATATAAAATTACTAGCTATACTGCAATTCTTCATACTTTATGTAGTATGTATAAAGATATACTACCCTAACTATAAATACCATAAATTTTTACTCTTATTTACAGACTGAATAAAAAGGATATTTAAGATATTTAGGTTTAATACCCCTACTTGGATATTTACAATTATTACCGATATTTACGATTTAACCGATATAACGATCTTTAGCTATTTGCGATGTAACTTGAAAAGTTTTATTTACCAAATAAATTTATTATATCCGTATAATAGAGTATAGTATCTAAATTAGTATATTTTTTTGAAAAAATCAGCATTGTAATTAAAAAAGATTAATTTATTCCTATTAATTATTTAAATTTAAGTAATCTAAGTAAGTATAACAAAACTAACCATTAAATAAAACTAGTTATTAAAATTTTATGTAAAGTTATTTTGTATTTAGCTCCCATAGTTTAGTATACTCTGTAATTAATAAGAATTATAAACTTTGGAAATTAATTACCTTAAGTATTAGTTTTATAAATATCTAATATATATATTTAAATTTTTAAGTTTGAGCCATAGCCTTGTTTACATAAAAACAAATCATACTAAGTATCTTTAAAATAGTTAAGCTAAAATCTATTAATTCGAAGTAATAAATAATAAATTTTCTACTGTAACTGATAAAAGTTGAGGGTATTTATTTTGTAGTAATTTTACTTTGTGTAAACACTTAAATGTCAGCTATAAATTAAATCATTTTAGTTATTTTTTATTTTTAAGAAAGTGACCTATATTTTATATGTGTGGCTTTACTTCATTTTAATTTTTATATTTTGTTTTAAATTTATTAGTTTATTTTATTGTCCGTTTTTGTGATAACTTTTATTATGGGAGCAATTTAGGTAAATTGTTTATCTTTATATACTTTTGTATTAATTTGTATTTGGTTAATTTTTAATTTTTATCTTGAAACTAAGCTACAGTTTTTAACTTTAAGTTATTTTTACTAATTTTTCTATTTTTGTTCCTTTAGAAACTTGTAATCTTTGGAAACTTTTGTAATCTTTTGTAAACTGTGTATTTTTTATTATTCCTGTTTGAGAGGAACTAAGCTAAAGGACCGTGGATGGCCCGTCTAAAGCCGTGCCCGTGTCTCTATAAAAAAATAAAAGAAATAAAATAACTTTTTGGCCTCTTAAATAAGTAAGGGTGCGCCCCACCCCTACCACCCC
>Ga0157363_1005480_pt1 | contig 11834 bp, 10 predicted proteins | sample AttsexASBM1_FD_111477 | JGI IMG/M metagenome (GOLD analysis project Ga0157363, IMG submission 111477) | Fungus gardens microbial communities from leaf cutter ant in Ribeirão Preto, State of São Paulo, Brazil - Atta sexdens ASBM1 | ecosystem: Host-associated > Fungi > Mycelium > Unclassified ...
AAAAAACTATTAAAAAAAAAAAAAAAAAAAATAAAAAAAAAAAAAAAAAAAAATAAAAAAAAAAAAAAAAAAAAAAAAAATTTTATATTTAAAAAAAAAAAAAAAAAAAAAAAATTAATGTGTACAAGAGCGTCAAACTCGTATTAAGTGCCACAACTTAATCTCCTCTTAATAAATACTGGTGCAACTACTAAAAGCTGCAACTTCTGGAGGAAGGCACAAATCATAGCCATTCTATTGCGCATACTAAATAGTCTTATTAATATTCCCGAAGAATTTAACTCCTTTCATATCTTAATGACCTCTATGTTGCACAAATTAAGCTGATGCTTAATGCCTCGTCAGAATTGTCAATGGCTGTCAATGGTCTGTTGCCAATTTCTTAGGATGGCGTTCTTGCGCGCGTTTAAGTCGCTGTAATAAAAGACTGTGCAGTTGATCGACTTCTTTAGGTGCTGCTTGTACAATAAAGATTCGAATATCCCCGTGAACATCCATAGCAGTTAATCTTAATGATTTAGATCCAGCACGTTCTGCAGTCATACCCGGCCATACTTTTGTATTCAAAATCAAACGTTGTGTTCCAGCAGTACGACCGACTAAACGAGATTCTTCATCTCGATCATTGAGTCTTAACATACCTCTCCCCCTTTCTTGCCAACTGCTCGTACTCTACAACATATAGCAACTATGAAATTAGTATTAAATTAATAAGTATAATTTAATGCTAATTTATATTGAGTATTCATTATTTATAAAATTTAATTAAATTTGAAGAATATTGATTTTCTTTTTCTTTTTTTTCAGCGATTAACATTCAACACTAGAATAATCTATTAATATTAGTTGAAATAATCTGTAGTGATACAAGAATTCCTACTGTAGATTCCTACTGAATATAAAATTTAAATTTGTATTATTTTATATCAGTTAAAATTTTATATTCAGTAGAGACTTGTATCATTACAATTCATTTGAGTTTGTAAAATTTAATTTAAACTGTTCAATATTACTTCAAGATTACTTCAAATATTAAAAAATGTATTATTCTTGAGATCTACACACCTTATCAAAGGCAAATAATTTGCAATTTATCTGAAGAACATTTGTTTCTCCTTCTTCACCAGTTAATAATGTTACTTGATTATATTTTCTTTTGTTTGCACGATTAGCTTCTTCCAATACCTGTGCTGCTTGAGTCAATGTTAAACCTGGCCTTACCATGGTACGGCAATTTGCAGCTGCATTTGAGAATAGAAGTTCAGATCCATTTTCATGACTTTCTTCGCTTCTCACTTCATTTTTCTCTGAATTATTTGAACTTTCTATGTCATTTGAAACAGTAACACGTTCTTTCAAATTCTGACCAAATACAAAACTAGGAGTGGATGTACTGGATGCCACAGAATTATTTATATTATTTTCATTCTCCTTAGTGCTTGCACCCAAAGGCAAAAATTTCAATTTTACATCTTCTGTAGATTTTTCTTCATTTTTTAAATCTTTAGTTGTTTCAGTTTTATTGCTCTTCGTTATGGACTCGTCCTCACCTACAGAATTGTCACTAGTTTTTGTAAATGGATTGCGAAATTTTGCAGGTTGTAAAACAGTTTTGTCAGTAGTACCCATAGAACTATTGGTTATCACACTCAATTGTGACGGTCTCAGTATAGACGACTTTGATTTACTAGTTACAGGATTCAAAGGTTCATTAATACCAAATGAATTTTCTAGTTTTGAAACAGCTAGCACAGAACCTACAAACATATAATATGTTAGTATATAGTATACTAATACATTATGAAAATATCATATTAAATTTTCTTTTCAAATCATACGAACTTACAATGTTTCTTATTAAGAGATTTAACAGCTGCTGAAGTGGATTCTTGGTCATTAGACTCTGCTGTACAGTGTTTTGTTTCATCTGCAAAATCCATGAATTTATATTCTATGATTAAATATCTCATTCTATGATAAATAATTATTTTTAATTGTTACGCGCATTTGCCAATAGGACAATTATATGAGAAATTATATAAATATTTTAGAATAACCATATATATCCCGATCAGTTGGTGTTGTTGAATTGTTAATCGTTGAATCTTCAGTAAAATCTTCCAGTAACTCCTCAGGTGGATCAACCTTCAGAACAAGTGGTGGATGATCGATATCCTCTATGCCCTCTAAAAATGAAACAGAAACAAAGTTTAAAAATCATTATCGTGAATGGCTCTTCGATTTTTTACATAAGTGGAAATTTCATTAAAAAACGTTCTATATTATATGTCATATGATGTTATATCATGTAATACAGAATATTTTTAATATTTAATCGATATTATTTCATTTCCAATTACACAACACACATGCAACTGAGTACAGAGAAATACAAAACGCACCCTCACAATCCGCCATTTTTTGCATTAAAATGAATATAGACAAATAAGGCTACCGTATTGCTCGCAGAATAAGAAAGCAGGAGATCAAACTCGAGAATGAAAAGTAGGCTTCAATCGACAGCGTTGTGAACCAGCCGTTTTTTGACACATGCGCGGTTAAAGCCGAAATACTACATTAGGGGCATAATAAAGGGAATAGGGAACAGAGAATAAAAATTTTAACCTATCAGAAATCATGTATTGCAGAACACAGTTTCTGATAGATTGAAATTCTTATTCTCTGTTCTCTGTTCCTTGGAGATCGATTCTATATTTTGAAACGAGGTGAAAATTACAAAAGTGAGCGAATTTACTAGAATACTGATAATTTCATTGGTCAACACCTAGTAAATTTGTTCACTTTTGGAATTTTCACTTTGTTTGAAGATTTGTTCGCGTCGCATGCTCCAAATTAATCCAGAGAACACTTGGATTACAGATAAGATTGCGATTGGAGCAGTTGCATTCATGTGCTCCAATGTTCAGTGACACGAACGAATTTAGGACAAGTGAGCTTGTCACCTAATCTAATCCGTAACCACTTAACAGACATGTGTCTCGTTTCGTTTTGGATATTTTGTGTTACTTCAATTATTTGAAAAGCGTTTTTATACAAAATAAATGCGTTTTTAATAAATATAAAAGTTGTATTATATTTTTCTATTATATTATATTATATTTTACTGTATTAATATTTTATTTTATATTTTTAGTTTTTCTAATTTTATTCATTTTATTTATTTATTTTATTTTATTAATATTATACTATATTGTTATATCATATTTTTATATTTATACCAAAAACGCATTTATTAATGAGTTTTTATATAAAAATGCATTTTTAAATTATTTTTATACAAAATAAATTTGAAATACTTTTTTTGATATAGTACGTTTTCAACCATTACGCATGCGTGCGTAGGACATGTAACATGCCCCAATCATATCATCTTCTGAGATGAGGCAAATAGAGTGTGCTCTTAATTGAGTATGCTCTAACGTGATGCGACATCTAGTCGCCATATTGGTTTCGGTGACACGAATGTATAGGCGTGCGAACCTATAAAATCGACCCCCTATTCCTTTTATTGTGCGAAGCCTCTATAGCTAATAAGAAGCTTACATTTTGAAATCAATGCTTCATATTGGTTGTCGCAATAAACTTGCGATCAGCTTGCAACTAATGAATTAATTTAAGGGTTACCCTTACATACACAAATTCGCAACAGTAGTCTAGTTTCTATCGAGGATTTAATCCGAATCAAAATGTAAGAACCAACCAACTGTCGATTGTAACAGGGGAATACTCGACTGTAGTTGGTTGGTTCTTACATTCTGATTCAATTTTATAACTACGGATGTTATTAAACCTGATTAATTAGATTAATTAACCCGATTTTATCAACGCCGATTAAGCTTAATCGGGATTAACTGTCAACCGTAATTGGTTAATTCTATTAAACAGCAAATATGATTGATTAGTTAACGACCGATTAACTTAACTTGGCATTGGTGAAACCGATCTTAAAACCTAGTCTAAAAACAATCAGACGGGAGACGTTGTTGTATGTCGTGCCGTAAGAAATTAACCAATCATGGTCGATTGTTTCTTTCCATGCGACAGCCGGTAACTAAATACGCATGCGTATGACATCTGCCGCCGAAATACGACGTATTGTAGAACAGGTCTAAGTGTACCGTGTAAATGTAGTTTAAGATCTCGGTGGCATAGAACACACCTATTATACTTCCACCAGAGAGGAACCTTCTCTTTCTCTGCTTCCACCATGGGGCGGTGACGCGAATTATTGAGGTGCGTTGTCATAAAAAGGAGCATATTTGAGCGTGCGATGCGAACAAACATCTAAAAGATTGAAAATACTTCAAACTGTTTTTATCCGAAAGACACTTCAAAAAATTATATGTTTTAATCAGGAGACACGATAGTGTCTCAGTGCTAAGACAACACCAACAATACATAGCGCGATATATAGATACAACAGAAATTGTATTATATGACCTAAAGAAAAACTTCAAGAAAAACACGTGTTTTAAATGTGAATAATAATTTGAGACGTTTTATATTTTATGAAGGCATACAAATATATTGGATTTAAATTATTATTATAACAAAAATTTTATATGCGGATATATAGGTGAAAAATTTTAGAACTTTTGTGAAAAAAAAATGAGTAAAAAACCGATTGATTTAAATGACGCAAAACAAAGTTTTGTTGAATTGATGCGATCATTGAACGCAACCGATCAACAAAAATTTTTAGTATTTATTATGAAGGAATGGAAACTTAAACCATCTATGGCTTATAATGATTCAGGTTTGTTATAATTTTTTTATATGTACAAATATAAATTTGTTATAAAATAAAGCGATTAAAATAAATTAATGAATTATATTTTTCTTTATATTCAATTTTGATTAACTTTTAGCTTCTTTGTTATGATTGTGATAAAGTAATATGAATATCTTATAATCAAACTAAAAATAATAAAATCATATAATTTTATTTGATATATCCCACAATAATCCCACAATCAAAATTAATTAATTTTTCCTATTAAAATTATTGTTAATAGGGGATGATGCATGTAATAATAAAAAATTAATGGATGAGTCAATGTGTATTTTAAATTCTATTGCTTCTGATATTAAACAAAAGATTCCATTTAATGCTATATTGTCATCTGAAAATTTTATCACTCCTTTAACAGGAGAGGTATGTTTTTATTTGTCATAAATGAATATAAAGAATAATTGTTTAATTTTTGAAAAATATCAAAATAATATTGAACATATTTTTTGTCTTAGAATTCAGATTGCGATCCTAGTGTTACATTACATATGGATGAGTTCCTTTATAATGATGAAGATATTGATAACCTCATAGATAGTAATCAATTAGAAAGATACTATTGCACTGATTGTAGATCTAGAAATGTACAACCATTGAGTAAGTAAAATTAAAATTAATTTTTTTCTTTATTTTTTATATGATTTATATTATGTAAATATATTTATAATTTTAGTTTATTTATCACACTCCATGTCACAGGATGGATTATATTTTATATTTAAAGTGCTACTGCCTACTTTGGAAAACAAAACTATACTTGATATAGGATCAAGATTAGGTGCAGTTCTTTATGGAGTAAGAATATTATTAGGAATATGTATTATTATACACATAAGTGGTAATATTATTAATAAATTAATTGCTGAATAAGCGGTAAGAAAGTTTTTATTTATAGCAATTTTTTAATCATATTGATGTTTTTGTTTTACAGGCGTATGTATATACAGATGCTAGAAGAATTATTGGTGTTGAAATGAACGGAGAATTCTGCAATCTCCAAAATGAAATTGTATGTAAATTTAAAATGGACAATCGTATATCTATCTTGCACAAAAGAATAGAAGAGGTTCCAGAGATAATCGAGCAAAGTGATGTTATTATCATTAATAATGCATTTGAATTTTATTTATCGAGGGATGTACAAATAGATATATGGAAATGTTTGAGAACTGCAATAAGACCAGGAACGCTGCTTGTTACTCGTCCATCTATCGAAACAACTTTTAAAATTTTATTAATCGGAATTTCGATAGAAAAGTGGTTAAAACCTTTTAAAAAACCAGATTTTAATAAATTTCCTTTCTTACTTGATTATGAAGATAAATTCTCTGAAATATGGTGTTATGAAGTTCTTTAGAAAATCATGTCTTTTAAGAAAATGCAATTTTATTGAAGATACTAGATTTTAAATATTTGATAAAAATTTGTTAATTTGTCACTAGCAAAATAAGATGAATAAAAGATAAATCTAGATAAATTTCTCTGTCTCATTTAATTTCTGATTTTGTTTGTTATACTATTGGAAATACCTTTTAAAGAAAACTCCAAGTATAAATGAAGCCTCAGATTCAATGTTCTTAATTTTATTATATATTATGTTATAATATTTTGACACGATTCCAAGTAATTTTTTAAATAAGATTTTTAGTTATTACTCATTATTTATTTAAAAGTTAAAATCTTGGTGGAAATATACAAAGGGCTGTGATCAATTTAGACACTTTCAATGCTTTTCAATACTTTTATTTTGTGATTAATGAACGATAAAGACAGAATGATGATTATAAGTGTTTCAAGCACGTGGGCGTCCAAATCGAACGCAGCCAAGAAGTGAGTTCGAGGAGACATTATTCGTACTATGGGCACAGTATATACAGTAGCGCGACTTTTCTGATTTTGTTTCCCAAAATGGAGTGCGCATGCGCGAAATAAGTAACGCCATCGAAACTTTTATCTCACTTCTTCTTTTTTCCATTCTCTCTTTCAGGGCCATTTAAATACTATTTCCCATTATCGATTTAAGTACGTTGTTTATTTCAACTGATATGCTTTCGTTTTAGCTAGAAAATCTGTATTTTGTATGATGCAATTCTAATAATTTAATTAAACTAAAACGCAAGCGATCTATTAAGAAAACAAGCATCTGCATGTTCTTCGTTAATTAAAATATTTTTATAGTTTAATATTTGTATCATACAACATTTATATAATTTTAAATTTTCTTATTTTTTGTATATTTTTTATTTTTGCATTACATATTAATTATAAATCTATTTCTTTTAGTTTTATTACATTTAGATTAAACTTTGATGTATAAACGATTTAGAGAGAGAGAGAGAGAGAGAGAGAGAGAGAGAGAGAGCGGAAAAATAAAGAACAAAAAAAGAAATTCAGATGGCTCTACTTACTTATTTCGCGCATGCGCACATCATTTTGGGAACACACATCAAAAATGCCGACAGAGAGTTGCGCTACTGTATATACTGTGCTAAGGATGCAAACACTATCAATGTGTTCGTGAAGCCAATAGCGCCAATAGAGCGTTAGAAAATTTCATGATCCTAGCGTAGCGTTGGTAGCATTTAACTAATCAGAAAGATTTACATTCATAGTCCCTCCTTATTTTAAGAAGGAAGCCTCCATGAAGAATTCCTTGTTTCATAAACTGATTTTAAGTCTGTCTTCCTGAAGGAAGGAATATTTTAGAAATTTTAGAAATCTGTCTTGAAGACAGCATGTCATAATAATATATGCAAACCTAATATCGTAAATTACGAATAATAAAGATTATAAAGTAATGATTAAATAATTGTTTTTAAATAATTGTTGACTAAATAAAATCGCTATTAAGCATTTTGCAACAATAATGGACAAAAATAAAACTAATAGCGAATTCGATTGGACGTACTAAGTACGCACTAATGCACATTAAAACCGCCGTACATACATAAAATAATATAAATATATGTTTATAAATAAACATAAAAATCGATTAAATCATGAAATACTCAATTTTATTGCACAATTAAGTAAAATATGTATTTCATAATTCGAAATATTTGCATTTTATATTAAAATTAAATTAATATATTAAATATGGGAAAAAGTTTGTGACATTTTTCCCATTAGATGGCATTAAAAAAATAATATGTTTTAATATGCATTAGTGCTTCTAGTCGAATTCACCATAATGCTTATTATACGAAAAAGGAGAAAATGCTTTTAGCACAGTTTATTTCCGAAAAAAAAGTTATCGAAAATAATTATCGATTCAACAGATCTAAATTAAAAGTTATTGAAAGTAAAAAAATTGTGATAAAATAAAGTTGGAGATTTGCTTGGTTATAAAAACTGCATCTCCTCAAGGAAACTCGTAACCTCCTTTGAGAAAAGGAAGCTAATAAGGCTTCTTATTTGATCAAGAAAAGTTTATAAAATGTGAAATGAGGAACAAGGAATCTTCAAGGAAGAATTATGAATACGAGTATATTAATATTTGTCAAGGTTAAGTTAATATAGGAGATTCTGTTTTCAATCACTGACCAAACTTTTCTCTGTAATAATTTTTAAATTTTTAGGATTTTGCAAAATATTTATAATGTAAATTTTTAATTTTCTAATAGTGAATAATATAATGCAATCTCAATTGCAACCTGATGACTTGCCACTAGGCTGGAGTGAATAATGTAAATTAGATAAAAAAATTAATAATTAGTAAATTAAGTAAATTAATTGGATAAAAGGAAGAATCCTTAAGTATCCGTTATCGATTTGAGAAGAAGTATCTATACCTAATAAGGACCTTAAGAATCTGCAGTGGAATACCCTGCCGCACTATATTGCAATAGTAACTTTTTTCCATACATGGGAATTAAAAATCGCTAGAAACAAGATACCTCTGATTTTCACATTTATAATAAAATCAAATACATAAGTCGAATTCTGTACAAATTTTGGAAAGTTAAAGATAATAGACAAGCAATAATTACGTTCACTCTAGCCTAGTGACAAACCATCAATTGCAAAGATTGAAATTGAGATGACATTCACTATGATAAAATTTGGAATTCACACGTTACGTACGTTTACTCTACGAAATTCCAAAGAGAAAAAAGTTTAGTGCACTCAAGAACAGAATCCTCTCAACACATTAATCTAATCTTGATGAATGTTAAACACTAGCAACGCTAGCTAGAGTCGTTCACGGACATTTCACTGTAAACGTTAAAGCGAGGATCACAAATTCTTGCATAACGCATAATGCCGGTTCTTTTAGCAGGACCTGAAGAGTGTCTGGCATTCAGGTTATTTCTAAATAAAGTGCAAATGTCAGAAATTTGAAGAAAAGGATTGAAATTTCTGATCTGCAAAAAAGTAGATGTTTATGCACAAGTCATATATTTATTTTACAGCAATACAGCAAGTTGTCGACGAATATTATCCGCAGGAAATTTAAATAATTGAATATCTTTTTCTGATTTATTAATACAGTTTACTACAATGCAACAAGACATTTTATAAATTTTTTTGCCTTCGTTAATATATAATATTTCAGTTTTTTTATATCCTTCTTTTCATCTTTTAATTTTATGATAAAATTTCAAATCGGAAATACGAAGATATAAGGTTTCCAACAGCTTAGAAATTATAACTTATAACAATCGTAACTTATAACAATCGATCATAATCTTCTCAGCTTAGCGGCGGAGTAGGAACAGAGTAGGGAAAGGAGTAAAAATGGCAGATATGCGAATACTCGTTTGTTATAGTGCCTTAGTTCTGTCAGGTGCTAATATTTCGTCAGTCTCTCTCTAATATTTCGATTCCTGAGCATATTATGGAATTTCTTGGAATGGGTTGTACTAGAGAGGAACCTAAGAGAGGTCATGACGGCTCAAAACCTATAACTGCGCACTATTGTCCTCTGGCAAAGTGGATGTAAACTACATAGCAACGTCCATTTTTCTAAGAATAAATCGTCCATTTTTCAAGATTGGAGATGATAAATCGATTTGGTTCATATTATATGTAGCACGCTTATATGATATAAATATTGATTTATCATTTATGCAATTAGTTGCTACTAGTTTATACAAATGAGAATCGTAGTACGTCATTCGTACAAAGCTTAATTTTTTTTTAATTTGTAAGAAAAAAGTAGAGCAAAGAGTTAATAAAATTAAGTTTTAAAAAATTAAATCAAATTTTTTCAGAGACATTATATCGTGTAAACTATTTGTATACGATAAAGTATTCTTGTAATAAAGTAGGCATTTGTGTGTGTGTGTGTGTGTGTGTGTGTGTGTGTGTGTGTGTGTGTATGTATATTATTAAATTACAACTTCACATTTAATTACAATATTTTTTCATGCAATATATAATTTTTTTATACATAATTATTCAATATAATTTTATATTTAATCAATTATTATTTTTAATTTACTTATCACTGTTTAATATTATCACCGACAAAATATTATTTTATTAAAAATCGACATCTTTATGACAGTTCGCGTTCTTATGAATATTGAAATGATTAAGAGTTAAAAACTGATAATATTGTACTCATTTCATGATTTATTAGTTTAATAGATGTATATTTAATAGATGTATATTTATGCATTTAAAACTCAATAATATTCGATTTTTCTTTAAAATTGTGATTTCAATGTATCGTCAAAATTCGATTATCAATAGAGATGATAACTGCAGAGAAAATATTGTAATTTTTCTGCAATGTAGGATGTTATAGCTTTACAAGTGCACATTTATTTATGGAACATTTATATAATAAAAAATCATGAATTTAATAATGCATAAGCCAAATATTTATGTTAATAATATAATAGCAAATTTATATCAATTGTCAATAATATCAGCATTCTTCATTACCTCCAGGCACTTTTTATACTGCCAAAAATTTGCCCAGGATTGACGGTCTTTAGTATTTCGGTGATATTATTATTATTAATGTGAATATTATCTTTATATAATGAGTTCATTAACATTATATTATTATATAATTCTGATTTAAAAATATACTCGCTATAAATAATTTTCATGATACGACGAATTATGTTTTTTTTTTCATCATTCTGTAACTTTATTAAATCTCAAATTTATAAGCGCCTTTCCAACCCACAACATGGCGGCGAGTCATGTGACCGAGGACCCATTACATCAAAGGTGCTGACGCTCGGTGTTCATACTGTATGTGCTTATACTATGGTTCTGAGTCTATTTTTTTGTAACCGGCTGCTTGAGTTTAATCTCCTTCTTTTTGCTCCGTGCCGTGAGATTGATAAAATTTTGATTAGGAGTAAAAGGGATGATCCCAAAGGGGACATCTATATCAAAGAAGAATAAAAGAAGAAATTGTAATCTATTGATTAACTGAATTTTAAATTTCGGTATCTGTATAATGGGTCCGCCAAAGCGCTTCAAAAAAGATAACAGTACATAACCTACATATGTATTTTGTTCAATTTTTTTATTTGACGTTTCTCAATTTTACATAATTTATTTTTGGTAATTATGCAGAAAACGACCTCACCGATTTTAATGAAATTCGGTTCTTTTTAATGAAATTCAACGGATTTTTGCATGAAATGAACGAATGAAAAAAAAAGTGTCGTTCTGTCCCACGAACCGAGATATTAAGCGTTAAAGTTCACTATTCAAGTTATGAAATCTGTTATAGTCGCGAAATCCAGCAATGTGAGCAGACACTATACTCGTGTAGACAATGGAGTGTGCAGACAGTAAATATATAGATTCGGAACGACGTAGCCGCTCCGAACAATAAGCAAATAACATATCTTATCCGCTTGGGACCTAATCACCTAGAAGTTGCAACTTAGACATAGTCTGCTTGAAATATTTTTAACTCATGAAGATAGTAGAGTGGAAGAATAGTTTTTAGAGACAGTAAAAACCCATGTCAAATCCAGAATGTCTCGCATTACTATTTCCATTGATTACAAATGCTATGACAAGTTTCCTAACCTAAAGTCGCCTTTAG
>Ga0157363_1005481_pt1 | contig 11834 bp, 6 predicted proteins | sample AttsexASBM1_FD_111477 | JGI IMG/M metagenome (GOLD analysis project Ga0157363, IMG submission 111477) | Fungus gardens microbial communities from leaf cutter ant in Ribeirão Preto, State of São Paulo, Brazil - Atta sexdens ASBM1 | ecosystem: Host-associated > Fungi > Mycelium > Unclassified ...
TATACATGTATAATATTTTCCATGATATTAATATGTGCATATATGAGATAGATTGTAAATATTTTCTTCATTGCAATTGAGCACAATTCAAGTAGTATTCAATTTGATAAATTAATTAATATTAAAAAAATATATTGTCATTGATCACGAAACTTGTTAAAATATTATTAATTATGCTGTTCTAGATATTATTATGACAACATTAAACACATGTACTTCAGAAAATACGAAAACTGTCAGCTGTGGATCACATTAACATGCAAGATAAAATATTATATGATGAAAATATTATCGATTTATTCTTGTACAGTTTTGCTAAAATATTTAAATATTTAGCTTATAAATACAGATTTAAAAGTAATTTTATCGGATCATTAAAATAATTATGTAGAATGTTCAAACTTGATGAGCAGTGCTATAAAAAGTTTCGATATTCTGTCAATTAGCTTGAGCGTCCTACATTATTATTTTGATGATTTAACAAAATTGTTATCAAATTTTTATTTTTATTTAAATTTATAAATATTTTTGTACAAGACCGTTCTTTCAAATTTATTACTAATAATTACTCTCATCTTTTATTCTTTTATTCACTCTGGCTTATTGTCATTTATCTCGTATGCATATGCAATCCGTTATTTCGGCACACAGGTGCATACACAAGCAGGTGGGTCATTGGTGCATGGCAAGACAATAATGCAACGGAACACAGTCATCGTTAATTAGTGATCTTCGACATCGTCTTCCCTCTGAACCGCCTCACTTTTCCATTCCTTCGAGACGTGTGGGTGATGGCAACGAGCGGGCATAACACGCGTCCAATCACGCTCGAAGCGAACAATGAGCGAATGAATCAATGGTTTGCCTCTTAAAAGAATGATCGCGATCCTCGCCTTTCTTTTGATCCTTGGTGATTGGTTCTTCATTTTGTGCGCTCTCGGGTGGTTGGGTATTTATCAACGGCATACCATGTCGCTCCCTTTTTACGAACTTTTTAATTTTCGCTGAAATCCGACGTCAATCGGTACACAGTCTATAAATGGTTGCATTAATTGGTACGTTCTCCCGGAAAGGATACCTGGACAATAGCGGCAAACCTGTCAAGTTTGTTCCGATCGTGAGTGGGATATTTAAAGTAGCTTAGCGGAAAAAATGATTTTGCTGAAATGTTTAAAAATTTAGCTAGATAATCTGAAAATGTGACCTAAAAATAATTGTTAAAATAATTATTATTATTAAAAATAATTATAATTAGAACGCTCATGCTGGCTGGAGTATGTCAAAACTTTTTGCAGCATCATACTGGAGGTTTTTGCATAATTATTTTGATGATCTAAGTAAAATCGATTTTTTCTTGTTATAAAATTTCAAACATTTTACAACTTTTCAATAAAATGTAACGAAATTTATAAAAAAGATGCTATATAAAATCCAACCGTTAATTAAGAATCAATATTACTCACATCATAATTGCAATAAAGAAATGAATCTACTACGGAGTCAGTCCTGCAATAATCAGAAATCAACGCTGCATTGAGGATGTGTCCCGACGCTTTAATGCGCCGAATTAGTGGAAATCTCAACGTCTCCAACCAACGTTCGGCAAACATTTTCGCGCGGAATCAGCGAAACGCGAAATAGGAGTAAGCGCAAATCGGGGCGCACTAATTTGCGGGTAGGTTCATGCGTGACCGGCATTTGACATTTTAGCAGCATCACCACCGCGTTTTCTTTAAGATATCTCTTGGAATTACGTTCGGACAGCGAAGGATTTAATCGCGCCATTCCATGCTTTCAGCTTCGAATTGCACATTTCGCTTTCCGTTCGATTTCATGAAATTCTCGAGATAATTTTTCGAGATAATCGAATCAGCATTTTCGCTGTTGCTGCAACAGCCAACGGTGAAAACAGTAATAGTCTTATCGTGTTAGAACGAAGGATTCTCATCTAAATTGAATTTGACTGCTCATTTAGGAATTTTTACACTCTTGTGAGAAAAGAGTTGAAATATTCAGAAGTGAACGTGGAGCTTTCTTTATTATATATACAAAAATTTGATTGTAATGATGAAATATACATTCTGTGAAATCACATTGATTGTAAAAAAAATAAAATAGATGATTTATTTGCTGGGAATAAAATTTTTTTGTCGTTTTTAAATAGAAATTTTATATTTCATTGAAATAAACATTATATTCCACAAATAAATTTTTAAATATCTTTTTTTTTCACAATCAGTATAGTAATTGGAATCTTCGGATTCATTTTATAAAATTAAGAGAGACTTTTTTGTAACGTTGTATTTAAAACATAACTCCTTGAATTTCTCAAACTCACTTACGTTGCAACCGTAATTCACTACCACCGCAAGCCATACCAAATGCAAGCGGAAATCACGAGACGTCGAGATACCCACAAGAACGCGAATGCGCGGCTTCCATTTCCCAAACGACACACGGCGAAAGGCGCAAAAAGGAGCTCCGTGCGGCTCGTTACGTCGGAAAACATCGCGGGTGGAACTACGAGCGAATGCGGTACGACGACGTCAGGGAAACAAAATTCAAATGCGCGTAATGCATCGGCCAGAAACGTCGTCGTGAAAAAGAAAGGTCGCTCTCCCGCGACGGAACTCGTCGTTGAAAATACGATCGTCGGCCACAGCCGAGAGAAGAGAAAACGCGTCGTGGACGTCGCCGGCGGTTTCTCTACACGTTTCTCTCCGGGAAAACGTCGCCTTTAATCGAATCCCATTAAGATTTAAGGGCGAACCGCGCAATAAATTACACCACCACCCGCTGTGAAACGCTATCGACCCCTGATAGGCAAAGGACCGTTCTCGTGCCCGGCTTACGGGTCTGGAATTATTCGACCTCGATTACGAGTCTGTCGCGCGGCTCCTTGTTAGATCGAAAAGAAGTGTGTTGACAGATATGACAATGCTGCAGGAACAGTTCGAGAAATAAAATTTGAACAATAAGGACAATAATGTAAATTTATCATTTTGACACAACTTGCCGGCGAATAACAAATTCACATATAATTTCTTACGAAATAAAAGTTTTTTACGGAAATTTTATTTCTATGTAAATTGTAAAAATCTCTTTGTAATGATTTATATAATTTATTATCATATTCATAACACACGTGAAATTTTAATAGAAATATTCTAATAGAAATTCTAAATAGAAAGTCATTTATAAATTTGCAATTTATATATTTATTTTTTATTTATGAACAAAAACAAATTTTATTTTATTTATTTTAAAAGTCAAGATGCCGCATTTTAATGTGTTTAAATATATTTCTGTTTCAGGTGAATTTTCGAGTGTTTTCTTTCCTATAATATCATTTAAGATAAGAGGTAAGATGCAATTTCTTTCTAATATCAAATTTCATTAATCGAGATTTCCACTTTGCATTTTATAGGAAATCAATTTTTTCAAACTAAATGGAGAAAATTAAAATAAAAATATTTTGAACTTTTGTTTATTCGCGCGCGTATTATTTATTTTATTTAACTATACCGCATCTTTATTAATGATACAGCTTAGAAATTATAACAAAATTCGAAATGCAAAATCGAAATATAAACTGTCTACATGTGTGTATGTATGTGTGTGTATATATATATATATATATATATATATATAAAACACTAAATAAATAGATATAATAATAATAAATAGATATAAATGTCTAAAAAAAATGAATCCTAATTTCGTAAATGTCTATTTATCATTATCAATACAAGACACGTCTCCGGAACGGTAAAGAAAAAAAGTCGATTAGCCGACGAAACACAGTTGTTAGCGCGCCGGAAATCGTACTCGATTCGATAGGCGGCAACCTTCATTCGAATGCAGAAATCTTTTTACAGAAGCTTTTTATTGCAGAAAATGACGAATCGCATAATCGTCGGTTCTCTGTGATATAGTTTTAAGTGTCACATTAGACTTTCGAAGAATAATGATTTAATACTTTCAATATTTAATCAAGATCTTCTGCTTCTTAAATATTTATTTAATATAATTATAATTAATAAAGTCGATTGTATGTGTCAAATATTTTTAATAAAGATATAAATCTGTTTTTATCAAAATATCTAACAGAAAATAGGAATTAAATGTCTAATATTGTGTATGTATCTTCTGTGAAATGTCTTTCTTAAAATATCTTTATTTTCACAGTAACGTTTAGCAAAATTACGATTCGATAATTGGAATATATCTATACTGAGAAAAAAAGTATCGAATTTTTATAAATTATTTTATAATAAATTATTTTATAATAAATATTTATTTAAATAGTAACTAAATATTTACTAAAAATATAATAGTTAAATTAATAGTTTTTATCAAATAAATATATCTTCATATTTAATAAATATTTAGTAGGTACTATTCAAATATATAAATTATTTATTAAAAAGTACATTTTTTTTTAGTGTATGTAAAATACCAATACATGTATATCATAACTTGCTTTCCTCTTGTATTTTGTGAAAAAAAGTTTGCTTTATAAAGCAAAGGTTTAAAAATCAAACCTTAATTGCAATAAAATATTCGATTTAGTAGATATTTTCATTCCTCGTAGATCACGGGCCAGCCGAAGCGACTGTCGCAACAAAGATCGTTACAAACTCGCGATTGCATTGAGTCGTTAATGCGCCCCGTACATCGCAAGCTACGGCGGCTGTATGCACTCACACTAAACGAATCGCATTACGAGCGCCATTATCGTAGAATGTACTACTCGCCTTACTATCGGAATCTGAAATTTCGCAGTTGCCTCGCACCTGCTGCGCCTTGCTGCGAAATTATGCGCGCCGCAAATCGCAGTCTCGCGTGCGGTGCCGCGGCGAAGAACAAGCCGCGCGCGCATTGCGCGGCATGGCGCGATCGATAGTCGATCTCTCGTGCGGCATGCCTAACGCATACCAACGAGCTCGAGGAAAACGAGACTTCTCGTTGCATCCCGGCTACATCCTTGCGCCGCGCCGCACCGGCGCTATGCGGCGACAAAGTTTTAACGACGACGATTCCTCTACATTCAAACGCGATACCTCGGGTTGACTTAATTCGCGAACAATCATTTTATTGAATTAGCATTATCAAGTTTTACTACTAGACAATAGTAAATGAAAATAGACTGGAAAACGTTCAACAAATAAGCGAACAATTGCATCGTATTCCGTCAATTCTTCACTTATTTATGTTGAACATTTCTCGAAGCGAATGTTGATGCTTAGTAATAATTGTTAAATACACGCAAAAGTATTATTAAACACCGACATCCGCTTTAACAGAATATAGACTTCTTCGCTCGTTTATGTTTAATATTAGATTTTTTTTTATAAAAGAATCGATTTTTTTTCGCGTAGAAAAATTCGCCTGTATACATTTTTCAATATGTTCAGTATTATATAGGTATCTATACACAATCTTGTACAAAGTAAAGCATGTAAATGAAGTAATAAAAGATAGAATAAAAACGTCATATATGTAGCCTAAAATATAAAATGACACAAAAGCGATACGCAGAGATGACCTAAAGCGAAATAGGAAATGTTGGACGAAAAATTCAATGACAAGGCGATCAAAATTTCCCCGCGAGCAAGCAATTTCGGTGCCGATGCTCTCGACCGTTATTACGTAACTTTCGAAACCATGAAAGGTTGATCCATATACGTCGTTCATTAAACGGCAATACGTGCTGCGAGCGGGAATATTCTGAATGTTCTGAAGTTTTAACGACACAGCGAAGATAACCATTCGTGTAAGGTTTCTCGCGATTCAGATATCGAAATCATACGTGAGTAATTAATTGCCAGAACGAAGGGAATAAAGAAGCAACCGCGATATAATCCTTTGAGAGGTAAGAAAAATAGCCGTATCGAAAGTTCTGAACAAATTTAATAACGCCACGCTAGAAACTCCCGCAACTTCGATAATAAAATTACTGTTTAAGTATCATCATGGGATAGTCTAGCTCGCGGATATTCCTTTCATGATCTCGTTCTTCTTGTGGTTCTTTAATACGTACATATGTCAGAAAAGCATTACCTATGTACATACATGTATAATTTCTGGGCTGATCATTTTCCAGATATTCCAGGAATATATATCAAACGCGAAGAACGCAAAATAATACTTTGCATATGAATGTATTTTATAATTTTTAATTTGGTAAAGAGGAAAAATTGTAATATTTAATGAGATGATAGAGAATACCACGGAATATTTAAATATCTTTATATCTTTAGTTATTCCTGATTATTATAGAAGATATGAGAAAGTGCATATTAATTGTTTACATTTTATAATTTTAGTGCGCTTAAGATCATCATTTTTAGAATTTTATTTAGTATTGTAGGAAAAATCAGAATAAGATAAACAAATGAAAATATAATGTGAGAAAAGGGATATTGTATATTATATATTAGCAATTGTTCTTGTAAATGCGAAATACCCATGATAAGAATATTTTTCAGAATTTAACGTAGTAAAAAGATACTGTAGAATATAAAATATCTGATCGGGGAATTATAAAACATCAAGACTTTTTGCGATATCTATGTATAAAAATTATTATATACGCACACAACATGCATACTTCAAACGTGTATATTTTAGTTATTCTTTATTTTCTACAAAAAAATCATACACGGATAGGTATTTTTTAGGATTTAATTTAATATAATAGAATTGCAAAGTTGAAGATATTATAAAACGCAAGAAATCGCATGCATCACTTTGATGCTTTTTAAAAGTATTATTAAGAAATATTATAACGAAAACTCTACACTGAAAAAAATTTCTGAAAATGAACGAATCAGAATTTTCTGATTAAATTGATCAAAATTCTAGTTCAGATAATCAAATTCTGATTGAAATAATATTTCTGGTAAATCTACTAGAATTTTTATTTTTACCAGAATTTATTTTTACTAGAATAATTATATCAATCAGAATTCTGATTTGTCCGTTTTCCACCAGAATTACTATTTAATCTAACCAAATTATTTTTCTCAGTGTGTACTTGGAACTATTTTTAAAGTAACCGATGATTAAGGCTTATTGTATGCAAGAAAAAAGAGAGAAAATCAAATACTGCGTAATTTAAGATAATTTCAACATATTGAAATCATCACTATGCAATTGAATGTTACAAAATTGCCATAACTGCCATAAATGTTTTCACAAATGCTGTAATGCGAAGTATCCGTCAGAATTATCTGTAACTATCCATAATTTTCCCGCAAAGTATCCCGGACTGAGGAAATAAGTTTTTTTTTCCAAAACTTACCTCAATGCGCGCGAATGTATTTAATAAAATGTCCTTCCACAAATTACACAAGATAGATACCTTCTCTAATGTCATTGCGTGAAGCGCAAACCGAAGCCGAGAAGAGAAAAACGGGCCTGTGGGCCTGCAATCGCGACACGCAATCGCGATATTCTTCCGCCCAAGGCGCGCGCGAAAATATTTCTTTCCTCTTATTTATTTATTTTTTCTTAACTGTGCTTTTTACTACGACAAACTTTTGAGATAAGCGACGATCTTCAGTGGGGGATACAGAGAGGAAGGAAAAGAAATAGGTAGAAGGGGCCTAGAAAGCCGTTTACCTGCACGCGCATTCCGACAGATCGAGTTTGCGGGAGCTAAAGCATCAGGCTAAGTAATTAATAGTTGATTGAAGCAAACGCGCCTACGGAGAAACGAACAGTCGGAGAGTGGTAAGTGAGAGAAGGATAGAAGCGTTAGGGACGAAGGGAAAAGGAAGCAAGGCGAAGCTGTAGTTAGCAATGAGGCAGATCACGGCAGCGATACGAAGAACTCTGTGATAGCTTCTCGATAGCTGTGCGCACCTTCCCTCCCCTTTCTCTCTCTCTCTCTCTCTCTCTCTCTCTCTCTCTCTCTGCAAGGTTTTTTTCTCGTCTCCTTTATCCTCCCTTTGCGCGAGAACGCGAGATTGCCGCACGTGAATGATAGCGAACCGGAGAGTGGCGCTTCGCGTTAAATATGCATCGTTCGGGAGATAAATTGCGCCTTAACCAAGAGCCAGTCGGCCGGGTATTATAATAACCTAATAAAAGTGATTAATACGGGACCGCCGCGATATATTACCTTACGGCACCGTCGGGGATGCGCCGTCGGGCAAGGTTATCCTGGCGTGAGACGTGGGGACGCCCAGCATCCTCTCGATGGACGGGATATTCTACTTCCAGCGACGCGCACCGCTGCTTCTAAACCCTATGGTCGAGAATATGTGTTTCCACGTAGATATGTGTAGGTTCGTTTGTGTGTGTGTGTGTGTGTGTGTGTGTGTGTGTGTGTGTGTGTGTGTGTGTGTGTGTATGTGCGCGGCTTACTATGGTCATATGTGACGATGTCGGTAGACGGTCGCGTTGTACCATTAATTTGTGAACAACCGACTTTCTGGCGGAAAATTAAGGGAACATTGCGGTTAGGTGGACGAAGAATAAGAGAGTCGTTAACATCTTTTAGCTTCATGGTAGAGAGAGTCGCGGTAGTTTATAACACATTAACCGCGATCCTCATTAAGATCTTTCGCGATTATAACTTCCTGAAAACAGGATTAAATAAACAAGACCCTCCAACACACTACAATATGATATTACAACGTGGGACTGTAACGATTTTGAAGTACCACCGTCGGTCCCTTACAGACAGTGCGGAGGTCGGACTGTCCCTTACAGAGACGGAAATACAACAATACAAAATATTCAAATGAAAACACGGACAATCGCGAAGTTGTTGAATTCCGAAAGCCGCACAAGGGACAACAATATACGAACGTTATTTTAACATTCATTTGAGTTCGCTGGCACAACGACGAAGTTCCATCAGGCTGCGAATATTCTACGTCGCGCGGAGTGTAACCCGCTCGGGAACTTCCTCCTCCCGTCACGTCGCACTTTTTATTTCACCCTTTGTCAGATTTACATGCGCGACCCGCAGGTTCCGTGCTGTCGTTATTGCTTTTCGGCTTGTTCGTTACACGCCGTATACGAATGTTCCGGCAAAGTTTCCCTGAGATGGATGAGCGTTTCCTCTCGCTCTCTCCCTCCCCTCTTCAACCCTTTTACTCTCCTATTCACCGTATCTTCGCTTGCAATCCGTCTCGATTGGCCCTCTCCGTTTACAGATCCCATCTTTCTTCGAGTTCGCGCATGGAACGAGCCACGATGACGACGAAGTGCATTCATCCAAGCGCGTTTTAGTGTGCACTCGTCCTAGGATCGCTCGTAAAATCCTGCAGAACCAATTTTTCCGGTCGCATCCCACCCATTCCTCCACCGCGCTTCCCCGAAATAACGTCGATGCAAGAATAGAGGCAATTTTCGATTTGCACAATCGATGCGTCAGTGTGACTGTCGCAACCCGCGTAAATCAGACCCGCGTAAACCAGTGCGATACAAAAAGTTCTTTTTGCACAAATTAAACGAATTTGATAGGTTTTGCAAATTAGATTGCATGTGATTTTTAAGAACACGTATCATTGTAAAAAAAGATGTCGACAAACGTATAAATAGATTTCTTGTAGGACTCGTGTTATATAATTATACATTTTATACTTATACTCGTGTTATATAATTATACGTTTTTATTTTTTGTTTTATAATATTTAGAAACTGTCAGTTTCAAAGAGTTTTCATTATAAAATTAACATAATTTTTCTCTTCAATTTAATTTTATATTTATCCTTTTTAAGTTCATCAAAACTCATTTATATGAGCATACATTATACGAATTTGTAAGGCTTACGCATACAGAAAAGCAAGAATTGTCAAATACTTCCAAAATTTATATATATTATATCAAAGACGTGACGTGTAAATTATTGTACTTAGGAACGATTTATAATTTGAGATAATTTTCTTTCAATAAAAGAATTTCATAGAGATTGGATAAGAATTTATTATTAAAAAAAAGAGTTTTCCTCCGTAAATACAAGAAGTATAAAATTGGTATAAAAAAATCTATTGATTGTCCAGATTTCAATTTTGAAGATGTTTTTTTAACGAGTTCAGCAATAAGCAGTTGAGATTAATTACAAACACTCTGTTGTTTACGCGGATGATATCTAACTTATCCGTAAATGAGTTTATATATCACGAGTAGCGCGGCATGTACATGCACGATGCATCCTCCATAATACCGGAAGATACGGCGCGCGAACTGGGTGTCGGCCTTCTTTCCGGCAGGGATCGAAAACTGCAGCTCGGCCAACCGTAATTGAGCTGTTGATTGCAAAAGTGGCTTAGAGCGCGGCGTTTTACGAGCGTCGTTTCGGTGCCTTTCGCGGCGTCGGCGTCTCGCTGCTTTGCGTTTTTATTTTCTGCTGTGAGAGAGAAGGGGGAAGAGAGAGAGAGAGAGAGAGAGAGAGAGCGAGAGACTGTTTCGCGCGAGCTGCAATTCGTTCTAGCTTCTTATTGCCTCCGCAAATTGACCTAATTCTCGCTACGTGCTGCGGTTGCTCTATAATCTCTTTCAAGTCGTAGGAAATCTGATCGTCCTGGACGAAGCAATTTTCCGCGCGAGGTCACGCGACGGAACCGTACTTGACTGAAAAATACGTAAATTCTGAATAATTTTTATTTCTCTCGAAAGTCATCTCTTCCTTTTCTTCTGTGTATTTAAGCGAAATAAGAAGATATTAAAAGGCTACATTAAATAAATTATTTTAGAAGATTCAATTTGCAATCATTCAGTCATTATAGTTACAAATGTATAGTGTAAATTATTGTACTTAGGAACTTGTAATTTGAGACAATTTTCTTTCGACAAAAGAATTTCTATTTGCAAAGATTGGATAAAAACTTACTGTTAGAAAAAAGTTTTCTATCCTAAATGAAAAGTCGGTAAAACTACTGATCCAGATTTTAATTTTAAAGATCTCAAACGCAAAGTTGTAATTTTGATCCAAGTTATAAAACAGGTAAAACATTAAAGTTCAAAGCTTTTATTGATTTTCTTCAGCTGCTTACGCTCTTTTTCTTTACTTTCGACTTGTCGCACCTTCGTTCCAGACAAGTCGGAAGGTTGCGAGTAGGTAATCTCTGTGTCTGATTTATAGTTTTTAATTTGAGTCTCATTTCAACCCTCTTGTACGTCTAACGCGAGAAGAGCACGGGAAGAATGAGAAAGTCCAGAGAAAAAATTTGGACCAATCTCTTTAATCTTAAGTAGTACCGTTTTTCTTTGTCCATATCCAAAAGACAGAGATTTATTTTACAAGATTATACTGTTTACGTTAATTCAATAAAGCTTACATTATACTTTGAACATTTTTTTGTAAGTTTTCGAATTCTTGTGATTTACAATCATCAAACTTTATATTTTTTGTTTAATTTAAAAAGAATCTTTATTTTCTTTTTATAAAAAAGAAAATGATTCTCTTTTGCAAAGAGAAAAATGCATTAAAGGATAATTATCATTAATTAATTATATAATTAAAATTGATATTTTGATGCTCAATTAACACAAATCATAAATAATCTATCATTTTTCTTTTGGATTCTAATAGGATCTAAAAGTGCCTCTACATAAATATATTATAAATCGCAAAACATAGTTCGCAAAGCGCAGAATGAAAATTTGCATTTGTTTTTTTCATTGTGTGCAGTTGGTTTTCATTTATGTATATCTTGCGTCGTCATTCTGTATCAGGATTTGCGAACTACGTTTTGCGATTTGCGAATTATGTAGAGACATCTTTATAATTATTTATTTGCGTGTTTTTGCAGTTTCACCGAATTTTAAATTCACGGACTATTTTACAGAGGAATATCAAACTCTCAAATTTTGA
>Ga0157363_1005484_pt1 | contig 11832 bp, 7 predicted proteins | sample AttsexASBM1_FD_111477 | JGI IMG/M metagenome (GOLD analysis project Ga0157363, IMG submission 111477) | Fungus gardens microbial communities from leaf cutter ant in Ribeirão Preto, State of São Paulo, Brazil - Atta sexdens ASBM1 | ecosystem: Host-associated > Fungi > Mycelium > Unclassified ...
CCGATGTTGGCGGTAATTTGATCGAGTCGAAAAACTTCGCCATCACTAGTGGAACCGCCTCCATTTAACTCATTATAGCATCAATAAAGCAGAAATATCCATCAGAGTCAAAGAGACTGTTGCAAATTCTATATATACTTTCTTCTGGTATTATTATCTTCAGTATAGTTGAGAACCAGTGGGACAAAGTAAGTGAGAGCATTGGTTAATATGTAAACCAAACAGAATCATCAAACCATTATTGAAAGTATGATATACTAATTGACACCCATAGACTTCTGCTTGGAGTAAGAACCATGGTTACCATATTTAGTCTAATAAGAGTAGAACATGAGTAAGCAGCATACAGACTGCACATGGGATACACAATTCCTAACAAGTTGCTATGCATCATGATTAGTCATGCTGTGCTAATCACAGTCATAATCATAAGTATAAACAAGTGAAATGTTGATTCAACAGAGATGATTGAGCAAAAAATGAAAAGATAAAGATATACCATAATGAAATAGAGATGTCCTGTATATAAAGGAAGGAAAATGCAAAGAGAGAGAACAAGGAAGATATGTTGCAAAGTATTCTGCTTACTAAGCATATAGTCTGTGATCAGTAGTACTAATTAGATAGTTAATGTAAAATTTTTACATAGGTTGAACTACTACTAATACTACTTATCTCCTATTTGTCAAAGATGAAAACAGTAGACTTTATTTATTTCCTTTCTTCATTTTCATTTTCATTTATTTTTCATTTTTCTATTTTTAGAACTTAGGGTTAGGGTTAGAGTGACAAGATCACATTGTCACACAGCAGGTCACATCAGATGACATGGTCACAAGTCACAAGATGCATAGAAGAAGGTAGAAGGTTCTGGAAGGATGATGTCATACAGCATGTACAACACATGTTGACCTTATAGCATATACATGGTCATTTAGGGTAGGCTAGAAGTAGCTCGCACAGACCATTAGGTATTAGTATATAAGGTAGACAATCTGGTACAGAGTTCTCTATCAAGTTCTCTTGTGTTAACCTAATATAAGGTTCTATTCATTAACCCACTCTAAGATCTTTGAGTTATAACATTATTGTTGTTTATACTTCTCCAGCTCTCCACTATAGTATTCACTATACATAAGTGGTTGCCAGTTGTCCACATTGTACCATGCTGCTGTACATTCTATTCCTTCTAACAGATTATGAGTCTTATTTGTCTTATTCTCTAGTTAGCACTTTTTTAGGCTACTTTTTATTGATGGAAAGGACTTGACTAACATTATTAGTGAGCTAACACCTTGTCACTCCTAGGCCTGTTATAGATTGAGCTGATCCTAAATTGCTCTATGCCTTCAGAATTCTCTTGTATCTTACATGTGCTAATAGCTCATTATTAGTTGGGTTGAACATTTGTGTTCTAGCTAGCTGCATTTGCTTCCCAATTCATGCTAATTATAACAATATCCAACTTTGTTGCTATTTTTCTCAAAATTACTAGTCTTTCTGACTATTCTTTCTAGAAAATCCATGTTAAATCAACTCTTGCTCTTATTATCTATCTTAGGACTGTTTTTACTACTAAAGATATGCTAAACACTTTAATACTCTCTTTATCACAAAATGAACTACTTACTTATTTGTGATATCTAAATCTTAGGTATACTCTCAGAGGTTTAGGAGTGATTCAGAAGTTCAATAATAATGACAATGATGATGAAGATCAATACAAATGTCAATGATAATGAGATGAAATAGTGATAATCTGTGTACAAGCTGTTTCCATCACATGATCAAAACTCATATCTGGGGCTGTCATCTATCATAGCAGATGGCAGACTAATTTTAAAAGATAACTAATTATACCACTATATTGATATGCTTATATCTCTATGAATACTGATCTCTATATGATGTATGATATATCATTAGAAACCATTTTATAAGTGTTTTCTAACACAAGTTTGATTGTAGGAATCTATTTAGTCATTTCTGAGATAATAGCTAATAAAACTTATAGTTACTGATGGTCTGATATCTCAGTATTCTGTTGTCACTTTTGTATATTTCATATATGTGTGAATAGCTCTCATTTGGGGCTTTCCAATGCAACTTTGTTTGTGAAAATCAGTTTACTGATTATAGAGATACAAGTTGAATAAAGTTTGTAACACTCTTAGATCACTAATGTGGATGAAGTAGTCAGGAGGAACTTTCTGAGTTTCTAAGCCCTAGCTGTTCTTAATTTTATAGAGATATCTGGTTTAGTATCAGTTTTTGTATTGTAGCAACCACTAGTCAAGATAACTTATAGACTACTCAAGTAAACTTATAAGCAAAGTATCTTATGAGGATTACAAGAGAGTTCAACAAGAAGTTCCCAATGTATTCTTACACTATATATACTAGTACACATGGTTCATGCTAATGATAAATAACTCTACTCTAATGTCCATGTGTCTGCCATAAGTACATGATGTATACATCATGAGGTGAACATACTGTTAATATACTGTTAATATATACCTTGACATCATTCTTTTGGCCTCTTCTCCCAGATTCTATGCCTATGATATAATGTCATGTAATACATCATGTGACCATAGTCATATGTCTCTTTATTGTCCAAGAAATAAAAGAAAAATCAAATCAAAGAAAAGAAAAGAAAATCAAAATCAAATATAAGAGTTCAAGTATATCATGACACTTTGCTGACTATTAGAAAACAATTATATTCTAAATTTCCAGGAATCAGGATTCTGCTTTCTAGATCACTAAGCTTAACTCTCTTTATATAAAACTTTATAGAAACAATTACAATGTTTCTTCTATTCTGAGAATAATAACTCTTTTGTCTATAATTTCTTACTTATGAGATTCCATTTCTACTTTTATTCTTTCTTTTCATAGATCTATCTCTAATTTTACTTGGAATGTTATATGTTCTGCCATTCAGACAGAGTTCTTTAGGCAGATTAATACTATTAATACTACTTTGTCAGACTTACAAAGTTTAAACCCAAGTTTCTTTTAATTTTAATTTAATTTTAATTTATTTTCTATTTTTAGAACTAGGGTTAGGGTTTAGCATAATATCATGATCATACTGTCACATACTAGTCACATTAGAGGACAAGGTTACAGTAATAGTCACAGAATCACATGGTTACATGAAACATGGTAGAATGTTAGAGTTTAAGACAGTGGACTCTAACTATTTTACTTTTACTTTTCTCATTTCTTAGTTCTTATTTGTTACTTCCTTCTCTTTTATTTCTGGAGACTCAGGGTTAGGGTTAATGTGACAATGCTGTCACCTAGTCACATGACAAGGTCACAGTCACATGTCACATGGAAAAGTATAGAAGGTTCTGGAAGAATGATGTCATATAGCATATATAATATATGTTGACCTTAAGGCAAATACATAACTGTTTAGGATAGGCTAGAAGTAGTTAGCATAGACCATAAGGTTTTAGTATATAAGATAGACCATCCTATACAGAGTTCTCTATTGAGTTCTCTTGTGTTAACCTAATACAAGGTTCATTCACTTGTTCCACTCTAAGGATTTACATTTGTAACATAGAAGGTTTGAGAAATAATGATGTCATACAACATGTATAATGCATGTTAATCTTATGGCTAATACATAGTCTTTAGGATAGGCTAAATATAGTAGAACACAGACCATTGCTAGTTAGTATATATAAGTAGATATAGATATATTGTACCAAGAACTCTATCAAGTTCTCTTGTGTTAATCTAATACAAGGTTCTTTCTCTTGACTCACTCTTAAAGTCTTGAGTTTGTAACACACTTGCTATTCTAGCATTTTATGTAGGGTAAACTCTCTTAATAGAAAAAGAATTCCCAGCAGTAGTAGCAACAGTCATAAAGTAAGGGTTCTTTTGAGCAGCAAAAGAGGAAAAATAAGAATAACCAAGGCAGAAAAGGTGGTAACACTCACCAAGTAAAAGATCAGAATAGTAGTAATGTCTATTAGACAGACAAAGCTATTGCATTTATAAGCATGGCTACTATCTCTCCACTAATTAACCCTCTCTCTTTTAAGTCTTTAGTTGTAGTTTCTTAAATTACTGATTGCCTTTTTGCAGTATACATTTCTCAAAGTAGTTCTACTTAAGAATCTTAAGCACATGAAAAAGTACAAATACTAAAATTCTACAAAAATTGTTTGAAGAAAAAGTTCCCTGATTTATCTATTAAGATTTTAATCTCCAGAATTATAGAACTGCCTACTGAAAATCTCTCTTCTATAAAGGTTGATCTACTTATAGCAGCCACTTCTAGAAAGTGAGTAGATGATAACAATTATAGTTTTCTTAAGAAGTAATAATAGATATGAATTGGATGGTTGGACTCTTGGTAACTAACTGTATATGTCTCTTGTCAGAGTTATAAACCATAGACTTTATTTTATTTTCTCATTTTATTTTTTCTTTTAGTTTATTTTATTTTATTTTTTACTTAGGGTTAGGATTTTAGCATAATGTTACTGTTACTATCACAACTATCACATGATCATATAATATAGAGAAGGTTATAGAAGGTTTTGGAACAAATAATGTTATACAGCATGGCAATAACATATTAGTCTTATAGAAAGTACATATACTTTAGAGTAGGATAGTTGTAGTGTGTGTATAGACCATAGTCTGTGGTATATAAGGTAGACTAGTTTGTACTTAGGATTCTATTGAGTTCTTTTGTATTACTCAATACAAAAGTTATCTTCTGCCCTTATACAAGGTTTAAAGTTATATTACTCTCCTTACAAATTAATAATTTGCTGAATTCTTTAACTTAGTCCATCCAATTCTGCATCAATATAATTATCACAATAGAGGACTTTATAGGGTCAAGTAGAGTTAATTATATATGTATAACCTTAAGTCAAAGTAGATTTGTTTTGTCTAACTTGCCTATTGTTGTAAATCTCTTCAAATGTGAGAAAGCACTATGTTTCTTATATAAGGGTAAAAAAGTGCCTCATAGCAGCTTTTATGAAGATGAATAGTTCTTAGATTCTGATGCCTCCACTTATTTTATTCTGTTTAAGTCTGACTTTGTTGATATAACTTTAAGTAATTATACTGCAAACTCAAAAGTAATACTATTTATAGTTGCTTTTAGCACTATTCTGATTGAATATAAAATCTCAGATCTTAAGAAAAGGACTACTAAAGTTGTTGTGTCAAAACTGTAGCTAGTATATTATGTCTCTGTTAAGGGTAATTCACACTCACTAGGGTTATTCATGGATAGTATGGAATATAAGTTGGGTCAGATGGGGGGATAGTGGAGTATTTATGCAGATAAGAATGATCTTAGCTTTAATGAATGATTGTTGTATCTAGCCAACTTCATTACATAGTCATATTTATTAGATAAGAATGCAGATGGTTTCAGTGTGAGTACAGCACAATTCTAAGTCTAAGTTGATAATTAAACTAAAACAGTACATTGTAGATGATGTTCTTAAATATAAAACTAGAAAACCTAATAATATTTTGTTGCTGTATATACTCTGAATTGTTAGGCACTATGAGGAATGTCATTTAGAACTCTATGGGATTGATGAGAAGTGTGAAGTCTGATTCTCAGGTTAATAGGTAATTGGAATGAAGTGTAATCTATACTGGAAGAGTGAAAAGTATGTAGATGTCAGATGGTATGTGACACTCTAATAGACAAATTCTTTAGTCTGGACTGAGAGTAGAAAGTAATAAAAGCAGTCCTACTTTTTGTAATAAATTTGGTGATGTTGTTCTATTAGCTACTTCTAAACTTTGAGATAATATCCAGATTGTAAAGACTTATATTCTCAAGTATAATATTCTCAATCTTGTGAGTTTTACAACAAGATACCTAGACTTTGAGACTTTACATTATCATTTTAGACACATCTCTGATGAAGTCATATAGTATGTTCTTGACAACATTGAAGATATGAAGAAGATTTGTTTTCCAATATAGAAACATATCTACTATAGTTGCACCCTTGGAAAGATGCAGTAATGTAGTTTCTCTGAGAATATTGTTTGCTCTAGTAAGCCTCTAGAATTGAAAATAGTAAACTTTATTTATTTTCATTTCATTTCTTATTTTGAACTTAGGGTTAGAGGTTAGCATGATGTCATACAACATGACACTGTGTCACATAATCATGCATTATACAAAAGAATATAGAAAATTCTAGAATAATAATGTTATATAATATGTTTAACATATATTGATCTTATGGATAACATATACTCTTTAGAGTAGGCTAGGTTTAGTATAGTATAGACTATCAGTCCAGTGTATATAAGATAGATACTTTGTACTTAGAACTTTATTAAATTCTCTTATGTTAACACTAATACAAGGTTTTTTTCTTAACTTCACTCTATAAGTCTTAAATTATAACATTAGAACTCAATTTCTATTTCTTGAGACCATTCAACTCAGGACTTTCTCTATATTTTCTCTTACTCTCTTATCACCTTTGACTGAAAGCAATACTGTTCTTTGATCAGAAAGAATAGCCAAACTCTAGGCTTAAGAAACATATTAGCTAGGCAAAGGAAGCCTAGTCATCTATATTATATTAAGGCCCACTAGTACTTTGTAGATATATAACCTTGTGTAAATATAGTAGATAGTATTTTTCATGTAGAAGTTTTATATTACATTCTCTTATGATCTGTATGTTATGATCTTAAATCCTTAGAGTGGGATAAAAGAACAAACTCTTGTATTAGAGTAAACACAAGAGAACTCAATAAAAAGCTCTTTACAAAATAGTCTACCTTATATACTCCTACAGATGGTCTGTGCTAACTACTGTGCACCCTACCCTAAATGACCATGTGTAAAGCATGAGGCCAACATGTAATGTCCATGTTGTATGATGTCATTTTGTTCCAGAACCTTCTATTTTCTTCTCCTAAGTCCCATAATCAATATTGTGACCACACCATCAGATGCGACTGATGTGACTGATCACTTCTAACCCTAATCCAGAGTTCTAAAAATAGAAAAGATGAAAATAAAATAAAAATGAGAAAGAAATAAAAAGGAACAAAGTCCACTTTCTACGATCTTGACACTGTACATACAAAAGAATGGTAGAAGTACTTCAGACCTTATCTAGTATAGAATGTTTTTCTTAAGATAAAATTGTATATAATTCTCTTATTATAGTAGTTAGTAGTTAGGTAGCCAATAGATAGTATGAGATGGGACAAAAAGAATGTCTACTAGTATCTACTAAGATAGTGTCAAGTTCAGAGTATAATTCTGAGACCAGTATAAGCTTTTCTTTCTTATCCTTATACATATCTTCTTCTCCCACACTACTATCTTGAATACTATTTCTAATCAACTCTTTATCCTTTTACATCAACATAATTCAACACAGCCCAATAAACTATAAACAAATTATTAAATAATAACAAGAGTAGTTAGTAGCAATACAGATACAAATACAAGTATTATTTATTATGATTCAAGACTTATAGAGTAAAGTCAGGAAAAAAATCTTATATTAGAATTAACATAAGAGAACTCAATAGAATTTCTAAGTATTCTAAGAATACTTATATATGCTAGGCTGTTGGTCTATATTACACTAAACCTAACCTACTTTAAAGAGTATATATATTATATACTATTAGTATATAGTATAACATTATTATTCCAGAATCTTCTACATTCTTCTGTGACAAGTGATCAAGTGACTTGTGATAGTATGTGACAATCATACTAAACCCTAATCTTAAGTTAAAAGAAAAGTAAAGTAAAGTAAAATAAAATGAAAATAAAATAGAGTTTATTGTTCACAACTTTGATATTACCTTCTCTTTAAGGTTTCTCCTCTGGAGAAACTGACTTCTATCTTTGCCAATTCCTTTCCAATATCCTATTCAAACAAAATCTTCACTATATACTTCTCTAGTAATTCACTTCTTCTAAACTCCTTTATATTTAGATTTAACTTCACTTTCTACATCTTTTTTAACACTTTCTGTTTTCTAAATTTTACACTTAGTCTCTTTTCAGATTCATTTACTACTTCTTTTACATTTTTTAAATTCTCCTTCTTTTTCTATATATCATTTTCTGTCATAAATCTCTTTTTTTATACTAAGTATTTCATTACTCCCCTAACTTTTCTTTTATTCAAGATTTTCTCAGCCTTTCATTCTTTTACTCCATTGACTTTCACTGGTTTTAGTTGTTACAAACTTAAGACCTTAGAGTCAGTCAAGAATAAGAATCTTGTATTAGGTTAATATAAGAGAACTCAATGGAGTTCTTAGTACAAAGTTGTCTGCCTTATATATGCTAGACTACTGGTCTGTACTACACTACTATTAGCTTACTCTAAAGACTATATGTACTATATACTATTAACATGTGGGCTGATGTTATTGTTCTTTATAATATTCTTTGTGATATGTGATTGTAATAGTGATATGTGATATGTGACTGATATGTGACAGTTTGTGATAGTTATGCTAACCCTTAACCCTAAGTCCAGAATAAAATGAAAATGAAAAAGGAAAATAAAATAGAAAATAAAAATAAAATAAAGTTCATTGTCTTTGATTCTGACATTACTTCCCTTTCAAGGTTTCTTCTCCAGAGAAACTGACTTCTATTTTTGCCAGTTCCTTTCCAACTTCTTTAGATATTCAACTTCAAACTTTCTATTATCTCATTTATATAGCATCTTTGCCATGTATTTCTCTAGTTGTTATAAGACGAGTGTGTGGACAGACTTGGACTAGGGTTAGGGTTTGGACAAGTATATATTGTAGTGATAATTATTAGTCTACAACGGAAGAGAGATAGGAGATAGGCACGTGACCTGGAAGTCATGTGACAGAGTCTAGAGTGGTCTGGAAGGACTTAGAGTCTAGAAAGATCAGAAAGAGTCTAGATAAAGAGTTAGGGTTAGGGATGACGTCAAGGGACATGGGTTCCTCATGGTATATACATGATGTGCACATGTACAGCAGAGATTAAAGGTATGACGTCAGGGCACATGTAGGAAGCATGGTGGCCTTAAGGAAAACACATGTGGATGAGTAATAGGACATGAGGTAGAAGCATGATGGATGAATATGAGGTAAACATATTATTGTAGCATGGACCACATGTAACTTATATAAATAGAGGAGCAATGCAGCGAGGGCTCCTTGTTGAGTTCTCTTGTAATTTCCCCACTCTTTACTTGATAGCCCATTAGAGAGCTTTGCTTGTTGTGAGATCATTTGTCCTTGAGTGACAAGTGGTTGCTACAACACTAGTAACTATTACAAAATGAACTACTTACTTGTTTGTGACATTTAAACATTGGGTGCACTCTCAGAGGTTTAGGAGTGATTTAGAAGTTCAATAATAATAACAATGATGATAAAGATTAATATAGATATCAATGATAAAAACTGATAAATATTGATAGAGATTGATATTATTAATTCTAAGATCTAATCCTTAGATATAGAGATATATATATAAAATGATAGTTTATATACAAGCTATTTCTATCACATGATCAAAACTCATACCTAATAGAGGCTGTTATCTATCATAGCAAATGTCAGGCTAATTTTAGAAGGTAACTAATTATGTTACTACATTAATATGCTTGTATCTCTATGAATACTTATTATTTTGGAATATACTATATATCATCAGAAACAGTTTTACAAGCACTTTCCAATGGAAGTTCAATCGTATGAATCCATCTAGCCATTCATAAGATATTAGCCAACAAAACTTTTACAGTTACTAATGGCCTGATATCTTGATTGTTTGTTGTTACTTCTATATATCCCATATATGTGCAGATAGCCATTATTTGGGGCTTTCTAGTGCAACTTAGTTTGTGAAAACTGGTTTACTAGTTGTATAAATACAAGTTAAATGAAGTTTGTGATAGTAACTTTCTTCTTTTGAAGTTCCTCTCCTTAGTCATATCCAACTTTTCTTGTTATCTCACTTCTGCATTTAACCTTCCTTCAAATTCTGCTACTACTTCCTTTGCATTCTCTAAATCTTCCTCTTTTTCCCAAGTATCATATTCTGTCATAAATTATACTAAGTATTTCATTACTCCTCATATTTTTCTTTTATTTAAGATTTTTTCTACTTCTTATTTTTCAACTTTCTTTACTTCTATTGGTTTTGCTTTCTCTACTTTCTGTCTACTCACTTGCTCTCTACATTGTATCATCTAACTGACATTCACTACTGGATGAATTCTTATTGAAGTAGACAATTATAATTTGACTATATTAGTAAATACTATCTTGTCAATGAAATATAGACTAATAATCTACTAGCTTCTTTACTAGTCTTTCTTTGAATACCAAGTCTTCCATACTTAACATTACTTTATTACTTTTTTCCTATTTTTCAGCTTCTTTTCTTTCTCTATCTGCTTATCTCTCCATCTCTTCTTGTACTTTCTTCATTCTTTCCACCAATTTTGTCACTTTTTCTATCTTTTACTTTCTTCTGATATTTACTCCCATTCTTAATTCTCTACTATAGTTTGTTATAAACAATTTTTGTCTATAATCTATGAAGAACCTAAGATACTGTTCCAACTCTTGATTTATTTGCTCTGTTTGTCTATTTGTTTGTAAATGAAAAGATATCGACAATCTAGTCTTAATCCCTAACACTCTATTTAGCTTCTTTGTTAACTTCTTTGCAAACTGTGGTTTTCTATCTGATACTACACTTTCTGGTAGTCTATACAACTTCTACACATTATCTCTAAACAACTTTGCTAGTTCCTCCACTGATGTTCTCTCTGTTGTTGATACAAAATACATCATCTTGGACAATTTATTGCATACTACTAAAATTACATCCTTCCCTGCTACTAATGGTAATTTTGTGATAAAGTCTATCATCAAATATATCCATAGCTTTTTAGATATTTCACTCAACTTCAACTTTCTCACTAGTGCTTCTATCCAATTCTTCATTATTTGACACATATTACAATTGTCTATGTATTTTCTCACATTCCTTGTCACTCCAGACTATCAGTAATTTCTTATTACTAACTCTGTCATTTTCTATCTTCCTTTGTGTCCAGTCACCAGTATATTATGATGTAACTGGATTATCTCTATTCTCAACTCTTTGTCTTTTGGCACATACATCTTTTCTTCTTTCAATACCAAATATCCTTCTATTTGTCATTCATCTTTTCTTTAGTATTTCTACTTCAGGTTCTTTTATTACTACTTCTGTTAAACTATAAATTCATTGTTTTTTGATTAATATCTGATTATTATTGTTATTTTCTACTTCTACTTTTCAGTCTGGTTTTCTACTAAGTCTATTTACCTTTTCTATTTTTGTTCCTGATATATGTTTCAAGATGAAGTCAAATCTTGACAGATATAATACTTATTGCACTTGTCTTGTCAAGATCACTGAAGGTGGACTTAATTTTTATTTCTTTTTTTCATTTTATTTTTATTTTATTTTTATTTTCGATTTATTTTCTATTTTTAGAACTAGAGTTAGGGTTAGAGTGACAAAGATCACGCTGTCACACAGCAGATCACATTAGATGACACAGTCACAAGTCACATGATGCAAAGAAGGACGTAAAAGGTTCTGGAAGGATGATGTCATACAACGTGTTAAACATATGTTGGCCTTATGGTATACACATAGCTGTTTAGGGTAGGGTAGAAATAGCTAGCACAGACCATGAGTCCAAGGTATATAAGGTAGACTATCTTGTACAGAGTTCTCTATTGAGTTCTCTTGTGTTAACCCAATACAAGGTTCTTCCC
>Ga0157363_1005485_pt1 | contig 11832 bp, 6 predicted proteins | sample AttsexASBM1_FD_111477 | JGI IMG/M metagenome (GOLD analysis project Ga0157363, IMG submission 111477) | Fungus gardens microbial communities from leaf cutter ant in Ribeirão Preto, State of São Paulo, Brazil - Atta sexdens ASBM1 | ecosystem: Host-associated > Fungi > Mycelium > Unclassified ...
ATATATATATATATATATATATATATATATATATATATATATATATATATATATATATGTATATAAGCTCTCACGATATCAATTATAAATCAAAATAAATCTTTAGAGCCACACAACAAGATATTTTTGTGCAATGTAATTAAATATCATACTTGTTATCTAATTTATTAACTCTCTATTGTACGTTTTGACCAGTATTGTGCAGTACCTAGGTACTGTAATTAGATACAAATTTGCGTATCTACGAACTGTATCTGGTAGTTTTTTTTCTGATACCTAGATATTATTTCTTGTGTACCGGTACATATCTGTATTTCTTTTCTACACTAAAGACCGGTTTCATCAATGCCGGTTAATTGGCCTTGATCGGCCAATTAAATTTGAGAGTTGCCACAACTGCTAAACTGAAAACTTGTCATCTGAACCCAATCATTGTGATTGATCCACTATAGAATGGGGCCTACAGAGTTGGTAATAGTGATATGCAACCGAGATAGAAACATCATTTTGTCATTAAAATACAATTTATCCTGAGATTTTATATTAAAAATAAAAGTACCTGTTAGTATCTTTAAAGTACATTTAAAATATCTGTACCTAGGTGTTTAATTTTTTTAGTACTTGTATTTCGGTACATTTCTAAAGTACCGTACCTGTACTTAGATATTGAAAATAGAGTACCTTGCACAACATTAGTTTTGACCCAGAATGGGGTTCTTCTCAATAGAATGATTACATCCATCTAACGTAAAGAAATTTTAATAAAATATGTAAATAACAAAAATGTCAGTCAGACATAATCGAACATGATTTTTTAGAAATAAACTAAAATAATAAAAATCTATGAAACGAGAAGCTAAAAATTTGTGGTTACAATTACTTTCCGAAACATTTGGCTAAACTATTTGTTTAAATCTCGTAGAGTTAGATCCCAAACTAAAAAAACATCATGTTTTTACGTCAATTATTACTTGTAATTTATTACTGAGAAAATGTAAGTTTAGTAAATTTTAGCGCACAGAATCAGATATGCACAAGTTGCCGAGCGACCTGATCTACCATTCTACCTCTTGCAGACTTCCCCCACTTCGCCCTGCATGCTGTTTCGCTCGCGTCTTTAATCTTCCAATGGTTTTAAACAAACTTTTTCGGCTGTAAAAAAATTCGAAACTTTTTTAAGAATAAATTCAATTCTTCTTTGACAAATTAGTCTTAGACGGAACTCTTAATCTTAACAATTAGAACTACAATGATTTATTGAAAAAAATTGTTATCTCGACTCCTAATAATCGAAGGGGAAAATTTTTTTTAAATTTGTAGAAAAATGTCAACTATTTGAATGCTTCACACGGCTATTTAATATGATGCATATTAATGGAATTATTCTATTTTTTATACGAAAAGAAGATATCTACTTTTCAAAATCATTTTAAAATAGTTTAATTGCAAAAAATCGTTTTGTTACTAAGTGTACAACTCTTGAAAAAAAATCATAAATTGCTGTGCGACTGCTCAAATGTGAAAAAATTAAGTTTTCCGCAGACAAATTTTTACAAATGACTTTTTGTAAAAACTAATGAACATTTCAGACTTGTTCAGGGCTAGATTTTTTTCATCATCTCTACAGGGCTACATTTTACGAAAATTTCAAAATTTTGCGTTTCAATTTCGATGAACAGAACGAGTGAAAAATGACTTTTCAGTGGTTTTAATTTTTTTTCTACTTAATTAAATTAATAGATCGATCTTAATGTTTCACATCTTATTTTGTAGATATTTCTACATTTTTCATACTAAATTTTTTTCAATACAACATCGACATTTTTCGTTTTATAAGCGGAAAATTTGCTTTTTGCAACTATTGAATTTTTTTTTGCATATTTCCTACACGAGTTGCGAGTAGTGTTTCAAGATTCGTGGGTCAAAGCGCTAGCGCAGCGTAAGCTATCAGTGGTGTACAGTGTATACTACTAATACAGTGAATATGACTAATGTACAGTTACGTTACCCTCTTATAAAAATATTAAATATGATAATAATATAAAATAATTAAAGATTTTATACAAGTAGCCCATTATAAGCGAGCGCTACGCGCGCGCTGACTTCAAACAACTTTAATTTATAATAATTTTTACAAATTGGATCTATACGATAGTACATATTAAATTGACATGAACCCCTAATAAAATTGCGTTTCAATTGTTGTGATTGGTTTTTTTATGAAAGAAAATCTTTTAATTTCGTAACATTTCAATCAGTGACATTTTATACTTACATTATTATGACATATATATTTACTCAATTTTTAAATATCGACAAAAAACATTATTAATCATTTTTTCCTTCAAATTTTAAGTTTTAATCTGAATCAACGTACTTGAAAACACATATGCCATATCGGACATTTTTTAACTTCAAATTTTAAGTTCAGAATTGGAATCTGCGTTTATGAAAAATCCTTTCTTGTGGTTCAGGTGTACAAGTATGAAATGACGATTTTTTTCCCAAAAAAACACATTAAATTCGGAAGAATGATAAAAAGAGATTTATTCAAAGTATGCTCCATTACACATTTGCTCCTAGTTACACATTTTTCCCATCTTTCGGACAATTTGTGGATACCACGCCAGAAAAATCTTCCCCTTTTGCCGCGAACCATTCATCGAGCCATTTTTTCACATCTTCGTACGAACGAAAGCGCTGCTCAGTAAGTGCGACCCATCGATGCAAACAAGTGGTAATCGGGAGGAGCCAAGTCTGGTGAGTAAGCCGCATGGGGTAGAACTTCCCAACTGAGTGTTTCCAACGTGTCCCGAACTGGTTTTGCTGTGTGTGATGGAGCATTGTCATGGAAAAAAATGACCTTGTGTTGCCTCTTTTGGTATTCTGATCGTTTTTTAAGCAGTGAACGGTTCAAATCGATCAATTGTTATTGATAGTGTTTGATATTAACCGTTTCGCCAGGCTTCAATAACTCATAATAGACCACCCTTCTGGTCCCACCAAACACAGAGCGTCTTCCTGCCAAAGCGATTCGGTCTTGCGGTCGATGTGGATGGTGCGCCTGGATCTACCCATGATTTTTTGCGCTTGGGATTCTCAAAAAAAATCCACTTTTCATCCCCATGATACGATGCAAGAATGACTTTCTTCTGTATCGAGCAAAATTTCACATGTGTTTTTGCACCTCTCCATCTGTCTCTCGTTCAATTCATGTGGCATCCATCTGCCGACTTTCTGAATCTTTCCCATCTCTCGTAGGTGATTGGAAACAGCTTGTTGACTAACGCTCAATTGCTCGAGTTGTATTTGTGTTTGTGAATCTTCCAGCAATGCTTGCAATTCCATTCGTACTTTTTGGGTGGTTTTCCGTGTTCCTTGTCTGCAACATCGAAATCTCCAATTTTGAAACTCTGAAATCGTCGTTAATACGTTTTTTGCGATGGAGCATGTTCACCATAAGCTTCAAGTAATCGGTATGATTCCGCAGCAGTTTTTTTCAAATGAAAACAAAAAATTATTGCTGTCCGCGAATGCTCCTTATTTGGTACAAATTTCGTCATATTAAACACAGCAACACAATACTATGCAAACACTTTTCAATCAAATCACTTTGACACTTGTTGATGGTATAATAAAATGGCGTATAATGTTAAATCTTTGTACTTCACACTGCATTGGTGCGCCATCTGTTTCTCATTGTCATTTCATACTTGTACACCTGGTATGTCTCTCTTTAAATCTCTACTCTCTTCGTTTAGGACTGTTCATAAGGAAGAATCTATCAATCGCTAAAATACTGAAACGCTAAAAATATGGGATGGTATTTATAGTCTATTTTTATTTGAAAACTGTCTTAAATATAATATCTTAAGATACTAATACAGTTCTTGGATTGACTTATGACATTTTAAGACTTTACTTAAAACTTTACTAATACAGTCTTAAATGCAAGAATCGACGTGAATACCGGCCTGTTTCGCGAAATTGGTACTGAATCTTTCCTTATTCATCCCTAAATCGTTTAAAATTGCAAAATTACGCTATTTAACAAAATTACTGCTATCTAACTGTGCAAAATATATTTTCGATTTTTGCGCTACTATTTTCAAACAATTCCGATTTTTGTCTTCAACCCTCATGGCACTTCTCTCTTGAGCGAACAATCCAATATTCATTCCTGATTCGTTTAAAAATTATGCTAACTATGTAAAATATTTTTCGATTTATGCGCTACCATTTCCAAACAATTTTGGTTTTTGCCCTGCAATTCTTAAGGAACTTCCCATGCCTAGCCGGCTCCCCCCACTTCTAATCAAATCTTCATTAATAAATTATACAATATTGCGCTATTTATGCGCTTTTAATATCAGCGAAAAAAAATGTTTGTCCTCATTTTGTTTAGCTAAAAAGAAATTCTTTGTAAGGGGCTGTCAGCCTTCCTTCCCTTCCCTTTATACTATTAATAACAATCGATTTGAAAAATCAAGGATTTATGCGCTTTTATATTTTCAATTTTTGAGTTGCATTCCTTAAGCCACTTCCCTCTTGGAGCTTTCAATCCCGTCCGAATAAATAATTTTGGAGATTTTTAGTAAACATTTTGGTGACTATCAAGACATTTTATATGACATACTGCCTTTTCTGAATTATATTATTATTCATGAGATGTGAAAGGTTGAAACATTTCTGAAAATTTTCCGGAATAATCAGTGCTATATGTACAGAAAACTTCTAATTATTTTTAATTTTTTTGTTCTACATATTGATTGAGCTTTTAAATTTTCAAATTTTGAATTTGAATTCAGAAAAAGATTCTGAATCAGAGACTCTAAAAATTTAACGCTATATTTCGCCGAAACCGAGCGATTTTTAGCATTTCCGTCCGCCTTATTGGTTCAACCATTTTGAATTTTCAAATTTTGGATTCGAAGTCAGCGATCTCGAAAAATCCTTTAATGTTACATTTCATCGGAAACGAAGTACTTTATTATAACAATCTCAAAGAAGAGAGGCTTTAGGCCACGTAACACGGCAATTTTAAGATAGGATCAATGTGGACAAGAGAAAGAGAATATATATATATATATATATATATATATATATATAAATATATTTTAAATGTTATTACACAGATTTATATTAATTTCTTATAGACCTTTTTTACAGAATATTAATGAATTTATTTATTTCAAATAGTATAAAATTAATAAACTTTTATGTAGACAATATTTAGAGTTTGGAGAGATGCTATTAGCGCTATTTATATCATTTTATTTTTATTTTACATTTAATAAAATAGGAAGATACAGGCGCTAATAGCGTCTGCCCGAAAGCAACTAATATATATTTAATAAATAGTATGTAATATATTAATATTTTCTGTAGCATTAATATTAATATTGATTAAAAATATAAAAAATGTCCCTGAGATTAAGAAACATCCCATATTGAATCTTGATACGGATGTGCCATAATCACGTGATCTATGACATGTGTTCGCATGCGCAGATAGGTCCTACCATGAGATTTGTCCCACGAATCTTGCAACACTGGTTGCGAGTCTTAAACATATATATATATATATATATATATACCTTCCGAACATTTTTCTTATGGCCTTCCGAGCAGAGAAATGTCAACTTACAATTTTTGCGCGAAACGAGTCTTTTTGAGTCTAATTCTGGACTATAAGAAAAACACCCAGCCAGAAATGAGTAAAAATATTTTTTATATGTAACTATTGGGTTGTTCAGAAAGTTCGTGTCGATTTTTGGTAGGTGGCGTAAGAACAAGTTTGAATATATCAGATTGAAAACAAATGACATGCATACATACCGTAAAAGACGGTACTTCAGGCTTGGAAAAAAAATTTGGTTGCGATACGTTAATTTTTATCAGTTTTATACGCCTTTGAATATGAAAGAAAACAAAGTGTATTTTAGGCATTTAATGCTTTTCTTTTACCGGAAAGGCAAAAATGCCACACAAACGCAAACAAGATATGCGCTGGCAAAGGTGCTATAGCTGAAAGAACTGTGCGGAAGTGATTTGCTAGGTTTAAAACTGGTGATTTCAACTTTGAAGATCAAGAACGCCCGGATAGGCCCTCCATCACAGATGAAGATCAGATTAAAACACTGATCAAGAACTCACGCTATACGACACGTAAATTAGCAGAAATGTTGAATATGTCAAAATCCACCATCCACGAGCATTTTGTGAAGCTTGACTACATAAATCGTTTTGATGTATGGGTTCCTCACGATTTAACGGAGAAAAATCTGATGGATCGCATTTCCATTTGTGACTCGCTCTATAAACGCAACGGAGGATACACCATTTTTGAAGCAAGTAGTGACGGGGGATGAAAAATGGATCATTTACAATAATGTTGAGCGAAAAAGATCTTGGGGAAAGCGGAATGAACCACCCAATTTAGCCCAAAAGCTGGTCTTCATCCAAAGAAGATGTTCCATGTTCTGTGACTGGTGGAATTGGAAAGGGATCCTGTATTATGAGCTTTTACCAACCAACGAGATGATAAATTCAGAGAAGTATTGTTCCCAATTAGACGAATTGAAGACAGCAATTGAACAAAAACGTCCAGAAATAGCGAATCGGAAGGGCGTCATGTTTCATTAGGACAATGCGCGACCTCATGTGTCTTTGATAACTCGACAAAAGTTATTGGAGCTCGGTTGGGATGTTCCCCATCCACCATATTCAGACTTCGCGCCCTCTGATTTCCACCTATTTCGATCATTACAAAATTCCCTTAATGAAAAAGCTTCAACTCTTTGGTCGAGGTAAAAAATCACTTAGAAAAGTTTTTCGCTGAAAAATCTGAGAGATTCTGGAAGGACGGAATTTTCAAGTTGCCTGAAAAATGGAGAAAGGTTGTAGAACAGAATGGCATCTATATAATTTAATAAATGTATACTAAAATTAAAATCTTCTGAGTTTCAATTTTCCTTCAAAATCGGCACGAACTTTTCGGACAACCCAATACATAAACACATAATTATATATAATTTATATATGATTGTATCTAATCACGTATGATTTGATATATGTTCATATATAATTGTATGAACATTCAATACATGATCACATATGATTATATGATTACATGATCATATAATTTCATATATGATAAGATATGCAATCATATTTGATATCGATCATGTATGATCAAATATGATATCATAATTGGAAGTTGTACTTGTTATTGTATATTGTTGTACATTTTTACACTAAGAATTCATTTTTATGTAAAAATAAAAATAACAAGTACAACCTACAATGACTTTAATCTTGACAAATATTATTCAAGACATGATCCTGAACAACATTCAAGAAATTTTAGTCATCAATCGGATATCTTGTGTAATGGTAATGCTGGCGGTAACCTTATAACTAAAAAAATACTTAACACTTTATGAAAAATAATTTTATTGTTTAGTATTTTAAAAAATTCTAGACATCAACTATTAGATTCTAACATCAAAAATAGGGGGTTCTATTTAAAAAAATCAGTTTAATCTTGATCTAATTTTGGTGACTTCACTCAAGGTCAAGCATGTATGATCAGAATCTTGGTTTCAACATCGCCATTTTGAGAATATGTTTACTAGAAGCAGGCTTTCTCGGACACTAACAACATTACAATTCTGGCGGAGACACAATATAACAGAAAATTTAAATTAAAATTTGTCCAGATTTTGATAATACATCTTGTATGTGATTGATGTATGACTATATATGAAACCATATAATTGTATCTAATTCTTACAATTTCACATATGGTCACATGAGACATAGCAAACGAATGGATTAAAATGGATTTAAAATTTTTTCTATGCATTTTTTCGAATGTATGTTTTAAAAGACGAATACTTTTTTTGGATTTAATAGGATTTAATTGAATTTAATTAGATTCAATTGAATGCAACTGGATTGAAAAACTGCATTTCCTATTCAAAATTTTGGATTGAATCGTATTTACAATTGTGTTTGTGTGCACAAAAAAGTTAATATTATTTTTAGATTGAAAGGCATAGAAATATGCTTCATGCAATTCTTATAAATGAATAAAAATGTATTCAGAATTGAAAAACATTTATTTTAACATTCGCGAATCAATATTTCTGAAAATCTGAATCCATTTCAATTCATTTCAATTCATTCTCATTTGCTTCATTTGGGATATATTCACATATAATTGGAATTATAGTTCTAACTTCGCGATCTCTATTCGCGGCATCGCGAAGCTTTTTGCCAGTCGAATTTCGAACTGCTGAATATGATAAAGCACACTTGTGACAATTTGTACTCGAATCATGAGAATTTACGGACAAATGAGTATTATTTATGCTATAGAAGAATATTACTAGTGAATTCTTGCAGTACACATATGTGCATACTATGGAGTGGCCATAGAGAATAGGAAGTCGAACTTTGAAAAGTGTGATTTTAGGTTTCTGAAGTGTATTAGTGGTGCTCGATAGGCGGCATTCGAATCGCGAAACTTCTTTCATATATGCTTACGCACACATAATCGAACACATATAACCTAAAAATAAAGACGTTTTTTGATATTATACTCTGACAGTAACAGGAAGATGTAAATTGTAATTAAAACTGCATGAAAAATGCATTTACGTTCTTCATGTAAAATTGGTAACTTACTATGCAAATTTCGAGAACGCCTGGAACGATAGCGATCTCGCTCGAATTAATTCAGATGACAACCACGTTTTGACCACGCTTTTTGACGGTTTCGTCCATAAATTCCTCGACCTCCTATTCTCTATACTCCATGGTGCATACTAGAAATTGTTTCAAGGAATTAGTAAAGTTAACTTTCAAATTATACACTAGTGTGAATTAGCACCACAAAAATTTTCAATTTGCTGCCAGTTGCACATAAACAGTTGTCGCGGTTTATCCGCACTTACGCAGCACAGAACATGCTGCAATATTATTGCAATATTACTGCAATATATAATATTGCTGCAATGTTACAGCTTGTTGCAACTTTTGTACTGTAGGAATATTACGATAAATATGCTTTTTTATTAAATTTTTGAGTGATACCATTGGATTTGTAGCAAAAATTACATCTCAGAAAAGAATGGTTTTAAAGAAATTTTTGTTTTAATCCTCAAGAGAGAGAGTTGCAATTAAAAATGTCAAATCCCAATTCACACATGTGTACCATTTTCCAGCTACGTCATTTTGTCGTCATTTTGATGTCAGCTTGCTATCAGAATTAGAAGATGCTCAAGAGAGATATACAGTTTGAAGGTTAAATGTAAATAATAATTGTTGAGTTTAGCCTTTCGTTCTGTTGTTAGTTAGGCTCATTGCGTTTTTGAAATATTGTAAATGAATGAAATAAACGGATTTGGTAAATAAAGAGTAATTATCCAGAAGACGCATTTCACTTAATTGATTTTTTAAATGAAGAACATGATATTTTTAAATAGGACATGGGACGGCTACGCCGCCCGAAAAAAAAGAATGACATATCCTACCCGCTTAGGACCTAACTGCCTAGAAGTTGTAATAAATGCATATGCACACATCGATGTAACAAATTTTACATCATGCCAACATGACAGGTTTCGTACTTCAATAGTAATGAAACTTTAACGATAAATATCTCGCTTCGCGGGACTAGGCACAACATTTAACTGCCAGATTCTTTCGTTTCATGCAAAAACTCGTCGAATGAACATAATTTCATTTGAAATTGAAGATGAGGAGCATCTTCTGGATAATTATCAAATAAAGTACCCAGGTAGCAAATACACATGTCATTTTTTTTGACCTCAAATTTTAGTCATTTATTGACCATGGATGACGTTACTAAATGACGTCTTAATGATAATCGAATATCGCAGACTATTGACGTCATTGCGGGAACGTCATTTTGACGTCAAGTTAGGATGTTTTCAAGCAATATTATATAGGTTCTTAGCACAGGTAACAAGCTGATGACGTTCATCATTTTGATGTTATTTTAACGTAAAAATAATAAACGCCATCGGCTTGCTACCTATGATTATATGACATATTAATTAAGACTAATATAGTAAATAATAATTTACAGCCGAAATTTATTAAAGGATTTTATAAGTTACATACATAAATTGCATGTGTGTACCCTGGTAGAAATTTCCTCGTCAGTGCCACAAATGCCCCGATACTGGTCAGCGCCATGATACTTTGCCACTGCTTTGCCACGCCATAATTCCATAAAAACTGACATGGTCCAAAAAAAAGTCTTGTGCCTGATATGGATCTGGTATGGAAATAACATTCGCTAAATAAAATCTATTAAATAATCTAAAATTTATTAAATAATCTAACGTCCCACTATGTCAAACCTAGGTTCGCGCCTCACATGAAAATATGATCGCAGCGCTTATTCGCATCACAGTATTTCGTGGCTGTGATGGATTTTCTAATCTGAATAATCGTAAATTTTAACGATTGATATCTCAGGCTCGCGGGACTTTTTTCTATCAGATTCTTTCGTTTTATTCAAAATCACCTTAAGTCTAATTTCATTGATTTTTGAGATGGCAATGGCGAAATTAAATTATTATCCTTTTTTCTTGTCAAACCTTCATTTTTACATGAAAAATCAATAAAATTAGACTTATTCGATGTGTTTTTTATAAAACAAAGAAATCTGATAGGAAAAAGCGTCACTTTGACCGAACCTGAGATATTTTAATCTTATGATTATTCAGATTAGAAAATCTGTCTGGATGCTGATAAGTATCGTGCCGAGGACAATCGTTTTTCGACAACAAGGATGCGATAGACTGGGAAAGGAAAATTTATTAGAACACAAATATAAATAACACAGTCAAACACGGCCACACTTACGCTCAAAAATAAAACATTCATATCGCAACACTCAGATCGCAGCTAGACGAAACACGTCCGCTACGACTGAATCATAGTGGAAAAAATATGAAGTGAAGTACTCCCGTAGATGCGCAGTAGGAGAGTGAAAGTTTGGATAATATTTGATTGTTCTAGTATAACCAACGCTATTACGCAGGAAAAAAAAATGCATATTGGGAAACATTTATTTAATTGGTAATTTCCAGTATTGCTATCATCATTACCAGGTGTACAAGTATGAAATGATGATTTGAGAAACAGATGGCGCACCAATGCAGTGTGAAGTACAAAGCTTTAACATTATACGCCATTTTATTGTACCATCAACAAGTGTCAAACGCGCAAAATGATTTGATTGAAAAGTGCATAGTATTGTGTTGCTGTGTTTAATATGACGAAATTTGTACTAAATAAGGAGCATTCACGGACAGCATTAATTTTTTGTTTTCATTTGAAAAAAACTGCTGCGGAATCATACCGATTACTTGGAGAAGCTTATGGTGAACATGCTCCATCGCAAAAAACGTGTTAATGATGATTTCAGCATTTCAAAATTGGAGATTTCGATGTTGCAGACAAGGAACACAGAAAACCACCCAAAAAGTACGAAGACATGAAATTGCAAGCATTGCTGGATGAAGATGATTCACAAACACAAAAACAACTCGCAGAGCAATTGAGCGTTAGTCAATAAGCTGTTTCCAATCACCTACGAGAGATGGGAAAGATTCAGAAAGTCGGTAGATGGATGCCACATGAATTGAACGAGAGACAGATGGAGAGGCGCAAAAATACATGTGAAATTTTGCTCGAACGATACAGAAGAAAGTCATTCTTGCATCGTATCGTTACTGTGGATGAAAAGTGGATTTTTTTTGAGAATCCCAAGCGCAAAAAATCATGGGTAGA
>Ga0157363_1005487_pt1 | contig 11832 bp, 6 predicted proteins | sample AttsexASBM1_FD_111477 | JGI IMG/M metagenome (GOLD analysis project Ga0157363, IMG submission 111477) | Fungus gardens microbial communities from leaf cutter ant in Ribeirão Preto, State of São Paulo, Brazil - Atta sexdens ASBM1 | ecosystem: Host-associated > Fungi > Mycelium > Unclassified ...
CTTGTTGGCACAGTTTTTGGCATTAGATTTTTTTTAACAATTAATTATTATGATTAAAATATACTAATATGGCAGAGAGAACCTTTTTCTACATTTTCATATCAGTAATAATTGTAAATACATTATATAGTTTCTTTACAATAAATGAAATACAAACATATTGTTTTATAGTCAATTTGCCCCGATATGTGGGATAAATTAATACATATCACGTATAAATTGCCTCTATGTAATGAATAAATCTCTATATTAAATTAACAAAAAACGTATCAGAAAAATAATAGAAATAAAAATCAGATAGTAGATATACTTCTTAGTAAAAATATCTTTCAAAATTATTTTGCATCAAAATGTTGTTACAGAAAACAAGTATAAATTATTTTACTTCTTATTTTAATACATCTTATTTTAATATAGAAATATATATTAAATATAAAGCATTTTGTCTGAATTAAAATGTAAATTAATGTTCTTACATGTGATAGCAAGTCAACCTAACCTTTTCTTATACAATATATGAATCAATGTAGCCTATTTCTACATACGTCTGATTTTTATCATTTTATTATTAAACAAAATGTCTTATGTTAAAATAACGTGTTGTATACTAATAGACTTTTTTTTTAACTAATAATACATCACTCAGATTTTGCTTTTTCAAGCTAAACGACATTAATACGAAACTGAAATGCTGAAGAATTTACTTGCTTCCTCTCAAATCAAATTTTTCTCTTTTTCTATTATAATACTTGTTTGATTTAAATGAAACTTAAAGAAAAAGTATCTATGTTAAAAAGAAATATTTTACGGTAACTTTTCCATTGTTTCTTTTGCCATGTCTTTTTGCCAACTTGTTTCTTGTGCCAACGAGCTCCGAGCCAAAATCTCCCTTAAGATCGCTAACTTTTAACGCTATCTTTGGATTCTCGCAAAACACGCGACGTTTTACTACTCCATATTTTCGCACGTGATAAACTGAAATTGCAACCAACATTCGTGATTATTATTTTGGCGCCTCGGGAACAACGATGCGATTTTGAATCTCTCAGTGAAAATATTTTATTCGAAAATAGAGAGAGAGAGAGAGAGAGAGAGAGAGAGAGAAAGAGAGAGAGAGAAATTACACGAAGATAATACAATCACACAGTAATACTATTGTTTCGTCGTAGAGATAACAATTGTGGAAATGGAATATTTTGCGTCAAATTGAGTGCTTCGTTAAAATGTGATTAAATTTATGGCTTTTATTTCGCATCAGATTTAATTTTCTTAACGCATGTATGTTTTTCGATGTTATAAGCGATACGATATAATTATGTTTGACTCTCTTCGCTGTTGTATTATTATTACCGCCGTTAGTTGATTATTACCCGATGCATAACGAAAGTAATTATCTTCGAAGATTAATTTACGTTATAATAATTATCGCAACACGCAAAGAGAACCCATTGTGCAAAGTTAAGATCCTAATTAAATTGCTTGGCGCGCTCATAGTGTTCTCGCTCATTATTCGAGAGGATTCTGTAACCGTCCCTTCATAATACAACTCTGATCTCAATGATCTTAATACATATAAGTGCATACACAACACGCGTGGTGCAAATGCGATTTGATGCATTCCAATTCGCAAACGTTAACGAAATTCTGGATTTGCTTACGTCGCTATACCACGCAAGATTAGATATGTAAATCAATTAATCCGCAGTAATTGAGTTAGAGTTCCTGATTTGGTCGTTACCGCGGGAATCATGCCGGAATAACGTGTTTTCGTGCAATAACATTCAAACCACCGGCGCCAACGTAAACGAGCTATCGCGAATAACGAATCCCTCGGACTGGGAATTAATTCGCAGGAGTACACATTCTGGAATATGTCCCAGCGTTTTTCTATTCTTCCCAAACGATTATTCCGTCACATTTCAATTATAATTTAAATTTCTTTTAATATTCAATCATTCTCTGTCCCGAGGCGGTCCTGACGCGCCTCGTCGAATAGATGTCTATCGTAGTCGCGCTTGAAAACATGCAAATTGGCACTGCAGAAACGGGCGAGTGAAAAAAGGAACGGGGAAATTCAATTCCCTTTTGTCGCGCTCTAAATGTCAGAATAATAAATTTCCGTGTTTTCCAATCTCGAGAGATAGAAAGAGAGAACGCGAAAGCGGGCATAGGGATTTCCTTTTTCTTTTATCGTTCCCGATACCCATAAAGAAAGCGAACGTACACGCAAGGGCAGCTTAATATCGCGCGCATAACGGCGGGCGCGTCGTGCTTTTCCGTGCAGAAAAATGCAACTCCATGCTGCACACGCGGGGCTGGCTAATCGATATCTTCTCGGGGGAGGTGGAAGAAAATTCCACTTCTCCGTTACGATATTTTACGCGATGTATTCCAATATAATTCCCGAGAGCCAAGGATCGACGGGAGAGATTTGTGGCGCGCGTTGCGTCGCGTCGCGTGCAAATCTTTTTACGCGTGCAAGCGAATACGAGATGCAAGTGTGTGTTATCTCTTATCGCGAGCCGCAATTTCGATGATGCATCGCCGCCGGTATCGCCCTGAGCGTTTGCCCTTCCACCGTGATAAACGCGAGATTATTCACTCTCTCTTTCTCTCTTTCTTTCTCTATCTTTCTCTCACAAATCGCTCTTAAAGCCCCATCCTGGATATACTCTTTACGAGAGAAAATCACTCTTTATTAAGCGCCCTTCGACGTGATACCGGCTCGTCGCTTTGCCGCTGCTGTTGCTTTGAAGTGCCTCTTCGAGTATCTTAATGTACCTTTCCTTCGAGAATGTAGTCTTTCGCGCGTCACTAACAAGAAAAATGATGTTCCAAAAAGAAAGCAATTTTGCCTGGTAGATTACTAAATGTGACATCAAAGTATGAAAGATTAATATAAATTCACATAACGCTAATTTGCGTCTCTTTATTAGTCGCGCCTGTTCTTTTTCGCACTCGCAATATGAATAATTATTTATAAAAGCTCAAAAAACTTTTTTTTAATAGAGGAGAAGGTATTATGGCAATTTACATTTTATAATTTGATTAATAATTTAGTTAATATTTAAACTTAAAATATTTAAACTTCAAAAGCTTACTCTCTGAATTTGAATTAGTGAATAGTCACTAATTACTCAGTGGTATATTTGGCATTGATATCAGTAATTATCCACTGATTCAGATTTAGAGAAAAAGAGTAAAAACTGCATTGAAAGAGAATCTGATAACTGATAATAACTATATCAAATATTGATTAAAATAATTCCAATCAAATATTCAGTTAATATAATAAAAAATAATGTTACTTTCCTAAATATTTAATAGGTAAGTATTATTAAGTTAACTATATTATTATATTTACTATAAATATTTAGGAAAGTAAAATTATTTTTAATTATATTAATTAAACATTTAGTTGGAATTATTTCACTTAACATGGTAGATATTATTAGATTCTTTTTTCATGCATTATAATAAATACTGATTATTGACACATTAATATGTCATGGCCTAACAATGAGCTATTGAAATATAATATCATAAATAATAACTAGAATTCATCACTAAATAAAAATATCACGAAGGGCGTAAATTATATTTATACTAGCTATACATAATCCTACTTTTTCTTTTAACAAAGCTTTACGTAAACTTCTAAATAATTATTTATATTTAATCTTTTAACGTTCACTTATAAACGGCACAGAATATAGTGATTAATAAAAAATTAATCACTATATTTTGTGCCGTTATTCCGCAAAATTTTTAATGAAACACTCATTGTAACTCGCATAATCCACATGTTAATTGAAGCGTTGCTTTCTCCCTCTTTCGTCCAAACGGCATCGAAAGGAAAAGCTTTATCCAAGGGCTCAGGTACGGTATACAAAGACTTATTTCGTTTCTGAGACGGATATTTCCTCTTTCCCAGAGTACGGTAGAGAGGTCGACAAATATTTCCTGAGAATTTATTCCGCCAGAGTAGATATACTCATGCTCGTGGACCAATACGATTGGTTGGAATCGTCGAAACTCCAAGATCTCTTCACTTGACCCTGCTTGTTATGCGCGCGCGTAATACATTTCTTCCTTCTCTGCATGTCCAGAAGTGTCGTTGACCGGACAGCATCAGACTCGGTCGTATTTTATGTACAAATTTCAACTTAGTCGATCGAATTAAAATATAATTTCGTATATTTATCATTCGTTAATTTAAGTATCAGCGCTATACTAATTAGTTTACGACTGAATGATTTATGCAGAAGAGTTTTCGACAAACTCGATTATATCCTAAAAATATTCATTAAATCCTTCGAGAGATTTTCAATTATCAATGAATCTTTAAATGTCAACCGACAGTGAAGTATTAAGGTACTTGATATGTAAAATTTTTATTATAATGTACTATTATTATTCTGAAAACAGACAAGAATACGTGTAAAATTTATTATCTATAAATATAAAATAGTAGCTCTTTTAGATTTATAGCATTGGACATTAATTTTATTTATTTGAAAAAAAAATGGCTTAAGTATATTAGGCTTAAGGACAAAAAATTTGATTTTCATCAATTTCACGATTAAAATCGATTTTGTATAACTATATCAATTTATCGTTTATTAATGATTTCCCTCATGCTTAAATCCCGCAGATAATAAATGCTATAATATTAGCGGTTTGATTTGTCTAGCCATCGAGAATCATGAATCGCACCGTTGCACCCAGTTAGAACATAGAGAGATGTTGCGAGAGATATTACGTGGCTGTAATGTCCGGATTTAACCCCACCACATATGTAACGCCAAATAATTTAGTACAATTCGATGCAGTTGCATAATGCATTTTGTTCCGATTCACGCGTCGTCCTTATCACACGCGGATATGAATTGTGATAATAAATATATCATGGAGAAATTAATTGATAATGTACATACCGCTGTGAAAATTAATAACAATTGCATCAATTATTTCGTCATTAATTTTCACAAGTCCTATTATTATAATGAACGTATGTAAATGCAGCTTGTACTTCGAACTACTATTACATTTTATCCACTTTTTCATGTAGAACAGTTATTATCGATATGTGAAAATTAAGTTAAGAAAAGAAAATGAAGTGAGAAGAAATGGCGCTAAGCCATTTCAACTATGTCGACACATTTAAGAATTGATTAAGTAAAAGCGAATTAAAAGCGAGATTTTCACAGTAATCCAATAAGTATCATGAAGATCCGTACGTCGCGATTAGATTCACGCTGCGACGAAACTTGTGTCGCCTTTCAAAGGAGGCTTAGAGAGCCTTAGAAGTTCAAATGCGATTACAGAGGCATCGACTCGTTGCTCGTTAGCTTTCTGATCTTACACGGTGTAATCTTTCACTGCATTCGCTCATCAACCTCTTTCGTTCTCTCCAATTCGTCCTAGTCGTGTAGATAAACGATTTAAACGTGGACGAATTCAAGAGGAAAGCAAGAACTAAATTGTCTACGATTGCTATTTTCTTTGAAAACTGTTTTCCCATAAGTATTGAAACTTGAAGAAAAACTATTTTTCTCCTATAAAATATTTATTTCTTTCTTTTATAATATCAATAACATTATCTTGCTAGGTTCTATGGATGAAAGAACAGACGAAATTTATTGTCTATAAATGCATCATTTTCTTTCTTTCGTTTCCAATCATAGAAAACAATATAAAAAATATTTCTCTTTATTACTTTAAACTATTTTATTATTTTAAACTTATGCTGATTCAAGCTTGTAACTATAATTACATATTACTATAATTATGATTACAATTACTATAGTGTTAATAATAATAACAATGTATATACGTCTATCAATCCAAATACATAGTTGACAATAGAAAATGACTATAATTATAATTATTAGAATCATAAAAATAGTTCAAATAAAAAATTATTCAATGACTATATAATTATAGTTGTTTGAATTACATTTTAATGGTAATTTCAACTATTTTTGAATTATAATAATTATAATTATAATCATTTTCGGTTGCCAATCACATTGGTTGATAGAACTATCTTCATAGAGTCATTATTATTAATACTACAGTAGTCATAATCATAATTATAATAATATATAATTATATAATATATAATATATAATTATACATATAGTTACAATATCAAAAAGTTTCTTTATCAGTGTATACGTTTCGCTTTAACTTTTTCTTGTTCATCAATTTTAAATCGATACGATAGATCACTGAAATGTTGGCGAAATTTTTTGTGGTTTCAACGAGTCGAAGTGCGCGAACCACGAAGTCCCTGGAAAATGAGAGGACGATAACAAATCTGTTCGGTCAGCTCATACGTCGACATATTTCTCATTTTTCTTTTCCACTGTGAAACGAATCGCTTTTGAAACTCATCATTGTAACACGCCGGTAACTCGATGGTAACGAGTTTGTAAAATAGGAAGGTGACCACCGCACTGAACGGACTTTGAAATTGGATAACATTTTACAATATAAGAGGGTAAAATTGAAAGCTTCATCTTCAGTAAAACAAGATAAGATAAAGAATAAGTCATTTAATTTTAATGGAAAATAAAAATAATAAAATATAGTTTTGTAAAAAAAATATTATTAAATTATAAAACACATTTTTCGCATCTTATTTCTATTTTGCTTTTCTATTCTATTTCCAGTTTCTTTTCATGTTTTCGTGTATTATTAATATCTTTCAAGATATTAACTTTAGATTTAATTATTTTAAATTTTAATTGTAGATTTTAATTTTAGTTATGCTGCATTCAGGTTTTTAAATAATATATTTAGCAATGATGTAAAATTTATATATATATATATATATATAAAACACATGTTTGTTACATAAAAGAAACAATTATTTTCGCATATTTATAGTTAACTATAGTAAGTAGCCAACAATCAACCGTTCCTTTAGGTCGTGTCCTAACCCCTTGAAGGAAAATCTCTTTATATCGCAACAAATTCCGCAGTCGAAAGTTTAGTTCGACGCCACCGGCAGTTTCTCTCCTTCCATCCCTTCCTCTCCTACGGCCATCCATGCACTTCCATCGAGTTCCCGAAGAAAAATCCACGCGAAGCAAAACAACCCCGCTGCTTTCATATCGCGACACTCTGTACATTTATCTAGAAACAGGCTGCGTGGATGTGGTACCAAGAGGAAACGTGTCTGGCATATCCTGTCCTGTAGTTGTCGGCACAACTCTCCACCGTTAGCATTCTCTCTTCCTCTCTCTTTCTCTTTTTCTCCCTCTCTTTCTCTCTTCCTCTCCCTCTCTGCTCGTTGACTCGACAACTACAACATCCCCGATGGTCTTTCCCATCGGCCTACCCTCCCATTTTGCCCTCCTCTCTTGCAACCCTATCGCCAAACTCCCACGAGTCTCTGTTTTTGTTTACTTGGCATCGATATCATACGCTCGCGGGGTTTGAGCACTGACTGTACTGAAAATCAACTACCACGTTGGTCTCTTCGTAGTCAGACCATTCCTATTCTCTCGCCCCGTTGATTCTTCCCGGCGTGCCTCCATTTTCGCTTTTCCTGCTTTTGTCTTCCTTATCATCGTGGAGAAACACGCAGAGAGGACGCATCGACATCCTCACTCGTGTCTCGATTATTTGCTCGCGGCGTGTACGTGTTGACGTTAGTATGCGCAGGCTGATTTTTGTTGTTCCTTTATTTGATAGAACAAAACAATACTCTTTTCCGCTTTCAATAAATTTTCCGGCGTTAGCGGAAAACTTATTGAAATGTTACTCTACGAGACTGCCAGCATTTGCTTGCTCACATGACGATAACTTCGAGAGGTACGGTAAGTCAAAAAATTTAAAAGTTGATTACTACTACTTATCATACGCTGAATATTCATAACAAATAAAGCAAAGTTGATATTAGCAAAGTATATACAGGCAAAGGGTATCGTTTTCCTTCCGTGTCCATGCAATTTAACGGGTCGAGTCGCGAACGTACGGAAAACGCGAGGGAGGAGCAGGATGACGTGCCTCGCGGAAACAAGAGTGCATTTGATCCTGCTGCATATGCATACGACATATTTCGAATATGCAAATCCACAGCGCCGGCAATTTTCTTCTCCTGATCGATGTTTCACAAAGCATCCCAAATGGCGTCTCATCATTCATCGCTCGCGTCGAATGATCCTTCACGCGTAGTTACGAGGCAGCATAAAAATCTGCATGCAAAATGACAATGCGCGATGCGTAAAACGTTGAAAATATAGCTTGTTGATGCTATCTCACAGCTTACAACATCGTTTCCCAGTTTAATTTCGACCGTTATCTCTATGCATAGCTGATATGCCTCAGCGGAGAGGAAGGCCCGCTATGAAATTTAACCTATGATATACAAAAAAAGTGGAAACTATTTTCGCGGTAATAATATCCGATAAAACACTACGCATTGAAAAAAATGGAACGGATCAAAACACGCGGTTCGGTTTTACATGAAACTCGAAACCAATTGAAATGTCGAATTCTAAACGTAAAACTTCGACTGCGAAGACACATCAATTTCTCCAATCAATTTTTTCAATCATTATGTTTGTTTAAAGTATGACAAATATAATATCGTCAGAGAACTTTTATGTAACGATAAAAGCAAGGTACTCTGCATTAAAATATTGCAACGAAATAATGGATGCAAGTACTTAATTGCAAACTGACGAAATTCGGAAAGAGAAGCAGTAGAACTGAGCATCTAACGTGAACGAAATATTTATGCATGGATCACGACTGAACGCGTACTTTCGCGCTGTCCCTTTTACTTCTCGGTCGTGGTAGCCCGTCTGAAAGGATCCTGCAAAGCAAACGGGACTCGTCTCCATGCAAATGCGATGCGGACCAGAGGACGCACAAGTAGGAAACAGAAACGATAATAACGCGAGGTAGAAACAACTACAGTGTAACTCTTCCGGCTGCGAGAGTTCGAAGACGTTACACGCTTGCAACGACGAGTAAATCGAGACAAAACTGAAGCGAACGAAAACTCCACGGAAGAATCGTTTAAGCGTGCATTTCGGATTAACGATTCTTACGAATTTGTGCAAATGAATTTCGTCTTTCCACACTTTGTCGTCCACATTTCGCTATATTCTGGTATACATCCTTAAAATAGCGCTAAATCTCTATATGAATTTATTGCAATATTAATTACAAACAATAAGATATTTGGCACTAAATATATGCATTGAAATGTGTACACATTTATCCTATTTTAATTTAATTAATGATAATTATTTGTATTTCAGTAATGTATTACCATTACCACTTATAATTTACTGCGTATTATCAGTAAACAAGTGATTATTTGTAATTAATTACTCCAATTGCTTTAAATTGATAGTAATCACCGAATCATTTGTTTCGATAGATAAATAAAATATATAATTCAATATAAAATTTACATGTTAATTAGATTTTATATTTAATTATTTTTTTATATTTAATTATATATTTTAATTAAAAACTTATTTTATTTAAAAATACATGTAAACAACATGCAAATTTTATTTATTCAATTAATATAACTCAATTAATTTTACAAGGATATAAATGTTCAGGAATTCGATAAATAGACGGCGATCTAATTTAATTCGAAAATTATTCACTTGTAGAAGTGAAACGAGTACGGAAATTTCCCGGCTTAAAATACTGATACATACAATTTTATTAGTTTAAATTAATGTAGTGTCGCCATTACTCCAATCAATGTCGCGCTTAAAATTGTCGGTGAATGACATCGAACGGATCGGATGAAAAAGTTATTCTTGCAAATGGCAGGCTTCATTCGATTGTAACAGGGAAAATATCCATTATTTTTATTTTTGGCATATATAGGAAAATCTATATCGCGCGCAACCATCCACTGTATATCGCCTGCTATCAAATCGAAACGGTGAAAGATGGGAATCCGAACTACTTTCGGATCAATTTTGATTCAATAGAACAGTATCCAGCAACGCGGCAACCAGAGACGAAGGGGCTTCCCATAAAGGATGGGTGAGATGGCCGACTGCATAAAACTGCAATGAAATGCAAACGAGTCGTTACAAAACGACATGCAAAAACGAGGTTTCCCTTTTGGTTTTACGATGCGGCACGTAGATACGCTACGACGAAAGATCTCTGCATTAAATTCGCCGCCGTCTTCGGATCCGGCAAAATCGTTAAGGATCTCCCTCGTCTTGAGTTCCACCACAGTAACTTTCGGGGAAAACTCGACAGGGTAAGAGAGAACGGCAGAGTTTACTCCGTTACTTCGGTGCTCCGCAGGCGAAATCGCCTGCGGAGATCGACGCTAAACAGAGAGTTGCCGGACAAAGCTATAACGATCGTCTACGAGAAAAGAATATTAAGAGGACTCTGTTAAGAGAGATAAAATAAGACGGTCTGACAAAACGAAATATTGCAATTACAATTACTTTTATTGCGTTAAAATTATACTTATCCAGAATTTATAATGCAACTTACATACATATTTACATTATATTTTCAAAGTCAAATCGTATTTCATCATTATATAATAACACTTATATAGCTTGGACAATTCTATTAAAATTTTGTTAGAATTTAAAAACTGACAAATATTTCTCAAAAACAATTTTGCCTTAACAGTTTTGACAGTTAAAACTCAAACGACAGAAATAAATAAAAAAGTTATTGCCATTTTTTCCTATGGAAATTTCCTAGATTTTAATAAAACTTTTTTTCTCACAAATCTGACAGTTTCTGAATAACATTTCGAGAATTGCATTAAAAGACATTATAATCAAATCGATTCTAATTAAAATGAAAAAATTATCAAGTTTCGATTATAGAAAATGTGTAAAGTGTTTGATATTGCTTCATGACATTTTTTCATATTCAATCATCAAAACTCTTTTAAAATCGTAATATCAACTTTAAAAGTTTGCGAGGATTGAACCGGAACTCCATTAGTTACGTCAATATTCTGAAAATGAGTTGCTAACCTCACAGGTCATTTCACATGTCAGAATCTAATACCAAGGCCGCGTAATGGTCTGTACGTTTTGTGCGACATGTGACAGGTGGAAAGAACGCGTTCTCGCCATTCGATGCGACATTTGGTAACTTCTTTCATCGGCGCGCGAACCGTACCCTCCATCAAAAACATTTCTCAAACCAGGAACAATTCCATTCCCGAGTGCGAATCCAAGCGTACGTCATAGTCAAACAAGAAGCATAAACCAGCAGGAGAACGGAATAGAAAAAGAAAAAAGCGATGGAAAATAGAGAGGCGAGAGAGAGAGAGAGAGAGGGGGGGGCGGGGGATGTGACGGAGAAATTGCTGCCAACGGAAGTGCATGTCGACACGGACGAGATTTCGATCCCGAATACCAAAGGTATTTCCCCGGGCGGTACCCTGCTGCAGTAGGAAAATGAAGTAGGCCAGCCAATTGTCCGAGGACAAGTCGGATTCGTAGAAAACTCTAAGCCGTGCTACGTAAACTTTGCAATTCAATATAACATACGAACTAATATCAGCTTGAGAACTAGTCGAGACGAACAAGCTCAAAATGTTAGAAGATAAAAGTTAGACTGGTATTCATACACGATTCTTACTTTAAGATCATTTAAATTCTTTTGTTATGTTGAGAAGGATCCGAAACATTGGATTGAATTTATTATTGTATTATACTAATAAAATTTATTTACACGCGTTTATCTTATGTTTGGTTCTGATTATTGTTACTAATTCAAGAAAATAAATTTAAATAATATTTTAAGATGCTAATTTTAAGATGCGCGACTAATTGATTCATAACATCTTATATTTAA
>Ga0157363_1005488_pt1 | contig 11831 bp, 6 predicted proteins | sample AttsexASBM1_FD_111477 | JGI IMG/M metagenome (GOLD analysis project Ga0157363, IMG submission 111477) | Fungus gardens microbial communities from leaf cutter ant in Ribeirão Preto, State of São Paulo, Brazil - Atta sexdens ASBM1 | ecosystem: Host-associated > Fungi > Mycelium > Unclassified ...
AATATTTCGAATTATAAATTATCTCAATTCTGTTTCATCTCAAGATTAACAATCGCCAATTTATTAAGAGCAATTTTATTTTTCAATGTTTTATTTTTATTCATCAAGCTTAAATAATAACAACAGTTTGATCAATGTTTCTCATTTTTAATCTTTACTTAATTAATGTTTTTCATCTCTTCAGAAAGAGACGAAGGAAGGGAGCGAAAAATTAATTCAGAAGATTGAAGTTAACCAATACAACCAATATGTAACTGAAATATTATTATGAGAGATGACGCGCTATCTAATTATATTTCCACTGATATCAAGTGCTTATCAATTTCTGTTGGTCGTTAGTAAAAATGACGCAACTCACTTAAGTGACAAGCCACTCTTGCGAAACGACCTGATCTTATATTTGCGAAGGTCCCGGGCCCGCCGTTTCTCGTCGCCGCGATTTAATCTTAAGGGCGGTGCATTGTCATTCATCGCGCGCCATATCGTCCTTCGTGCTGGAACGAACGACTTCGAATTCGAGAGTCTCGGGGATATAGAAACGGCCGTTGTCTCGGACCTAATGTCGCGGAAGAGAATGGGGATGGAGTGCGGTTGAAAAGGAGAGGAAAACGGGAATCGAGTCGAATCGTGGGAGTATATCGTTTCCTATTTAGCGTCGCGGTCGAAACTTTTAAGGGGCAGCTTCCCCCTTCCTTTATTATTGGAAACTGAAGGACGTGGGATACCGGAGAAAGAGAGATGGCGAGGAAACGGCGGGGGCGAGAAGGAAAGGAACATCCTCGTGTATGGTAAAGTCACATTGAGGTTTCGTCAATGGTCACTCGTGGTTATCCTTCGACCGAACGGACACGATGTTTGTTTGTTCCGCCCTGCGTGTCACAACACACCCACTACAGACCGCAGCGGGGTGCTAACTAGCGTTATGTACTTGCCTAGGAACCCCCGTTAGATTCGTGACAAAACGGGTAACCGCACAAACAGAACCCTCGGATGCGGCAGGACGATCGGTTAAAGATCTATCTCGAATTACGCGTCGACAAGATATATATCTGAAACATATTCCAAGTGAAATTCTAAAATTTCGAACTGCTAATTTTAGTTTTTTAAACGATACTGTTTATTGTAGTCATATGTATAAATTGAAATTATACATGCTTATATTCGGAAGTATAATTAACATAATTTATAATTTGCTCTCTCTAGCACAAATATAATAGTAAAAGTAATGCTTTATTAATTATAAATTTAAAGAATTTATTTAAAAATGAAATGCTAAGTGCTGATAAGAGAGAACTATTTATTAGGGAACATTTCTTGTTTTAATAAAAATACATATATTTAATTAATTTTATTTAATAATGAATTTTAGTAAATTAAACTACTAATAAGTTACGAATATCTATATCTGTGATGTATATTTCTTTGGAAATATCAGAAGTTAAATAAAAACTTGAATGTCTGCAGATTCTCTATATCTACATGTATATAAATATTTTACATGAATATGCAAAAATCCGCCGTTAGAATGTTTTGATGTGCTTTCAGAAGTTAGATTTATACATTTGTTTCCATTACGCCAGTTATTTGAACAGATATACGTTGCGATCTTATCGTTCTATCAATCGAATCGGTGATTCGGGGTTTCCGAACCGTTGGTCGCGTCGCCGTTCGTAAAGTCGCAGGCTGATCACATACTCCTTCCATTCCGACGGCTTGTCTCGCGCGCGGAATTTTATTTGCGTCCTACCGAGATTTACTACTCCGTGCGACAGGATATGGGAACCTTCGGCTCCGATCTCAGAGTCCGGCTGCGTAAACTCTTCAAGAGCTCCCCTCAGCGCCTCCCCGCACTCCTCCCCGACTCATGCTTGCGGACTTATGCGTGATGTTCGACCCCTCGGACACGGTTCATAAACATTTTAAACAAAATTCGGGAAAATCTGAATTCGTCCTGCGGGAAGGGTCGGTTGCGGGAAAGGAAGCGTCTCCGGCGGGAGAGGAAAAGGGAGACGAGGTCCGAGCCGATTTATATATATGTACATTACGTGTCTGTGCACTTTCATAGGGCTATGTATTACGTACAGTTATGGAAGAGCGGGGCACACTAAATCACACACCATGGACTTCGAAGCTCAAGGGCAACCGCGTGCGGTCGGCAACCTTGTGGGATTCATTTCCGCTTCCGCTTTATGTTTCCGCTTTATGCAGACATTTGTGCATATGGAAAATTCTTGTGGCCGAATTTCGAGCAAAACTTTGTGATCATTGCGGTGAACGTCATTTAGTGTCAATTTCCATATAGATTATATGGAACACGTGCGACATTTATTTCCTTGTTATTTGTACAATGATAGGCATGTTTATGTTAATATTGTATATTAAATATGCATACAGTAGAAAACATTTTGTATTTGTGTTAGAAACAATTTACTTAAGTCCTTGTTATAATTTTATGTTGAATTTTTAGTAATCCGAGAGTTAATTTAACACAATGTTATTTTGTTATTTAAATATTTTAAAATATTTTTTAATGTTAAATTGATATTCAACGTTTGTTAGTATTAAAGTAATAATAATTTAATGAATAAGTGGACAAGTAATATAAAAATAATGTTTCTTAAAATATTAATTCTAAGATAAATGAATAAAATGTGTAAATATGACGTATTATAATAAATATTACATTTATTATAGCATTTTAATATATTATAAATGTTAATTTTAATGAAGAAGTATAGTTGTTACGAAGTGTTAATATTACATTTTTATATTAATTTTTTACTAGTGTTAATTTCTCGTATTTATTTTGTTTTACATTAACACAAATTTTATAACAGAAATGAGAAAATTAGAATATACATATAATGTATCTAAAATATAAAAATTTTTATTTACAGTTTACATATATTACATATAAGACTTTCATTCTGAAAAAATATTAATATTTTTTAATTTGCTAAACAGTGTCTGAATTTAATTCTAAAAAATTCATTTATCTTAGAACAATACAAAACAAACTTAATGAATTATTTAATGATATTTGATAAGAAAAGAATATTCTTTGATATATATTATAAAAGACTAAATTTTTCGTTTATTTTACACTATATTAATCTCATGTCATTTGCAACATCTATTGGGATTCTATTGAAGTTTAAAATAATATTTGTGCATAAACAGTTTTTGCATTTCTATCGTTTCATCCTCTGTTCCTATGTTTTTCATTCTTTGATACCACGAATGAAATAAAGCCACGGTTCGCGAGTTTTTAATACATTTATCGACATCCGACAGTTATTTATGTCCACACGTGACAAGTATTTCAGTTTGCTCAATGGAGGGTCCGGGTCTCGGCTTTTGCCCCGAACTTTGGATCAATAGCTTAAAGCTTAATATTAAAATTTTGCTTTTAGTTGAGCCATTTTTTGTAAATCCACGCATGCTTGTACTTTTACAATTCAGATTTTGTAAATATATTTTAATAAGAGAGAGTAATATATTAGCATTTTAAAATAATACAATTTATTTACTAATCTTATCTATTAATAAAAATTTCTTACTAATTATATTAATGAAAATTGATTTTTAGTTTCTTTATTTTCACTTTATGTATTTAAAACATTTTAATTTTTGATCTATATAAAAAATCATTAGATAAAATCTTTTCTCATGTTTCTTGATGACGCATTAATTTGAGTGTTGAAAATTAAATACAATATTATACAGTATATAATTGTACAGTAAAATTATAGAAATATAATAAATATAACTTGAAAACTGTTTTACATAAATAGATCGTAAGGAAATCTTAAAATGGAAAGCATCGATGAGAAAACAAATCGCAAACGATGACAGTAATTCTATCGTTCGCGTCGCATGAATACCGCAGTGATTGCCATCGTAGAGTGCAAAATATAATTTATTCGCGGGACATCGCGTCCGCGGGATTCCTAGTGATTCTTCAGATTGATATTCTCGGCGTTCCTACTCGAGTTGCTACCTGATAATGGAGTATTGTTTTATTAATTTTGTCCAGACGAAGAGAGAGAAAGAGAGAAAGAGAGAGAGAGAGAGAGAGAGAGAGAGAGAGAGAGAGAGAGAGAGTGTGTGTGTGGAGCAGAGAGGGAGAAAGAAAGTATACGTGCCATCTTGAGATCCATTTAAATCGTGCATCGTGAAAGATTCAGCATTCGATATTACTTGAATCCTTTAAGGGTAGGAACTGAATAAAAACAAATAAAACCCATTTTGCTCCGAACTTATCATGATTTTTTATTTCGTTGTCTTCCTCCATTTTACCTAATTTAAATCTTGATACTTACGTTTTATAAATAATCTATCGAATTGATTAAGAATTTATATAGCTAATTAATAACTAGATATATTAAAAAGCATTTATATAATGAATAAAAACAATCACATATATATATATATATATATTTATATAATAAATAAAATTATAATAAATAAAAAAATAAAAAATAAAATAACTTTTATAGTAAAACTTTCTTATTTATTTTATTATATAAAATACGAGATGTAAAAACGCATATGGCGTTTAATGCATCCAGGAATTTCCGTCATAGTGTAGAGAACTTTCTTTGAACGATGTGTTTTGCGGTAACAAGTGGTCAAATATTGGGAAGGAGAGAAATTGGAGATGCATTTCACCGACGTGCTTGGAAATGTGTCAGGTCTGGTTTTCGCGTTATAATAACCAATAAAATGAAACCATAATCGATTTCTCGCCAATCAAACTGCGCCCCGGTATAGTCAATTTGCCTCCAGTTAAGTAGTTTACATCCGGCTAACATGCTGTCGTAAAATCGTTTACATTACGCTGCTTAGGCTTCTTACGTCGATTTATGCCTCGCGGGGCTCCGCTTCGTTCATTCGTTCATTCGTTCTTGCGTTCGCGCACCATCGAGATCTCGTTACTGAGCAGAACGTTAGAACGAGCATTGCGCGCGCGTACCGATTGACGTCGTTATTTACCTTGCTCATTTGCTAATGTCTACTGCTAACGTATTGCTATCCTTTGCACCGCATGAATTTATAGATCGCCATTATTCCGACCACTTTTTCTGTTCCCGATTATCGACGAGCAAAGTTCTATTTGCTCCTCGTCGATGTAGCAGTTATGAAATTACCAAATGAGTTTATAATTATATTAACGAAAATATTTCCTGTTATGTACGTAAGAATATTCACTTAGAATCTAGAAATTATATGTGGAATAATTAAAAAGGATGAGCGGTAGAAGTAATCGACTGAATTTAACAATAGATAATTTCTCAAGTGTATAATACGATACAATATTTGACTATCTTCTCTTTTAAGGTTCTACTTAGAAAAGATAATTTATTTTTAACATTGTCCTGTTGGATTATTTTTACAAGTTATAACGCGAGACATCAAATTCTTTGTTGCGTTGGTGCGATAATATATTATATGTGCGAATTTGAATAAGTAATTGTGTAATACTGAAGATGACCTAATTTAAGATTTTCGAAACGTTTATTTATTTGATTGTTATGTGATTAAAATATAAAATATATTAGTTGCGAGCATCTTGCATTGTGGTGTATGCCGTTAAGAAATTTGATCTTTCCTGTTATTATTTGTTATATTTGTTTGACATATAATTGAATGATTTATGACTGTGTGACTATATAATTATTGTGATCTTTTAAAAAAGATTGCAAGCTTTAAATTATTATTATTCTGGAGTTTACACTGTAATTTTGCAACTAATTTTAATTTCATAAAATAAATAAGATAATGTTAATGTATAAGTGAAGTATCTAACCCGCGAATTTTTATCATTAGTACATTGAGTGAATACGAAGCAGTCGACACGAAGCAGTCCAGAACTAATCGTTTTAGGCAAAATTACCTTTCGACTGTTGGAAATGTGCCGACACTGGCTTTACATCGTTGTAAGTTTCAAGTGTGCCAACGCCGGCAGCGAATTCGTACGTTTTCCACGTCGGAAAGCAACGAAGGACTCGAGTGCATTGTCGAGCCGGTCGCACGGCTGCTTTTCGTGAATTTACAACGTGAGTGGAGTCGAGTAAAATGTGATGTGCGACGTTACCGTTGTTCGTTGCTGCGCGAGAGGCTCACTCGTCCTTCTAAAATTATACAGCAACGATAAAATCGCGCGCGAATAATTTCGAGTGCACCGCCGGATTCTCACCGTAAACGTAAGCCACACGTTAGCATGAGACAGATCATCGAAGTATGTGGAATTGAAGTATGAAGAGAAAATCTACATAAAATTCAGAATCAATTGTCATTTTTTTTATTTCCTTTAAAATATATATTTTTCATTTCTTTCAAAATAAATATTTTTTCTTAGGTTGCAAGCTAACGTTATTTATTACATTTTGACATCGAAATTAAAGATTTCAACTTATTACTTGGGTTGTCATATTTCATCCTTTTAAATTCGTAATCTTCTAAATACGTAAATGAAATATAATACGAATTATTAAAATTAAATTAATAACAATAAATTATACATATTGTTAAATACATGACAGGCAAAATATTCTACAATGCTTAAATAAAATTATTTTTGTTTAAAAATAATAAGTTTAATCTACAATATCATAAGCAACTATTGCAGTTATATGTAAAATTTCCGATTTAAATTATCGATTTTCTTAAACGAGATACTTTTCGTTTGAGCTACCGTTCTACAAATCTCACTCTAAAGAAGTAATTGACATTAAAACTAGTATGCTGCATTTTATCCAATGTGTTTTATGTCTGTAATTGTCGCGAGAACAAGCTCTCGAAAATGTCGGGCGACGGATGTACCGGGTGTTCGTCGGTGCTGTGGGAACTCGGTCTCGGATTCCAATGGGTGTTTTATTGCGCGCATATGTCGGCGAATTGATACGCTCGGTCGTAAAGCAAATGACGTTGCGAAAAGAGAAAGGTACCCCCCTATTATTTTATGAAATGAAATCATTAATGTTCTAGCCATTGGAGCCTGTAATTGGGACGACCATAAGATTGTAAGAACGAGTACGCGCAGAAGCGATGGATCGATTACGAGGTAGTTATAGGCATTATTTCCGCGATTTCTCGACACAGATAAGATAGTGACTTTAACTGTTAAGTGAATATAATCGTGCTATGTCTATGTAATCATCATCAATTCCGTTACGGTGATGTAATTGTTATGAAATTTCATGTGAATTTTATTTTATTGCAAAATATTGCGAATCGAAGTACTGTAGTATTGAAGAAATCACAGTATTTTTTTTAAATTGTTAAAACTTTCTTTAAATTTACCGATTCTAACTTTGACCGATTACTCTTCGCAATGTTTTATAATTATTTTAGTAACGACGATTAATAACATTATAGTTTATTTAAAGTAGAATAAAAAAATCACACTCAATATTCTACATTAAAAAAAATAAATTATCACCATTGTTTTCCATCTGCAAAGATAGAAGTAGATACAATGGATTGGTGGTCGCTCGTAGTAACGCTGGCAGTAACGCCGTGAGGGTATCGAGGGCGAATGAACGGTCACGTTTAACCCGTTACAAAGTACTCGATCGGCTTTTAATAATACACCTCCACCGCGCCCGATCGCACGCATGAGAACGTCCGCGAATAGCGCGACAAGCGGCTGCGGCTCTCTCACCGCTCTCTCGTCACCGTAGCAACGCGACATCATTCTCGGGGCATTGTGATCACGGGTCTCGCCCCGGGACGACCGCCACCGCGCATCGCGCTTTGCCACATCCTGCGGGATCCCGGGACTGCACGCGGGGATACGCTACAGTAGATCTGAAGTGGCTCGCTTCCTCCCCATCGTTGTTGGGAGGCGACCGAGCGAGCTTCGACAAACTCGCTCGGTGAAGACGAGTTTGCGCGCGTGCCCGCGCGCGTGAGCACGTGCACGCGCGCGGGGTAGATCACGGCCGGTGTGATGAGAGACGACGGAGACGAGAGGGTTTGTTGAGAGGCTGCGGATAATCGAGGTCTGCTCCGGCATGGGGTGGTGTATGCCACCCTCATCGTTGCGTCGCGCCGCGACGACACATTGATGGCAAGCAACCGACCGAGGATGAATTAATTCAGCCGGATTAGCGGCTTTGCGTCGAATTAGGCACTGTTACCGGCTAATAAAATCATCGAGATGCGCCCGTCGCTTCCCGATGCGTTCGCTGAGTGGGAAACTCGCTTTCGTCGCGTCGGATATAGGGAATCATTGTAGCGATCAGCATCTTGTCGACGCCAGAGATTTTATTCTGCTCCGATTTAATCATATTATCGGAGAAAGCCTTGCAGGATTTTGTAAAGTTAGCGTCAAATTTCAGATTCCTTTTTAAGTCGATTTTAAGATATATTATGTCAATATTATAATGAAACTATGTATTTGTTATTAATTTTAATGTTTTGTAATTTTCTACTTTATTTAATTGGTTACACTGTGCATGTAATCAGATAACGTAATTATTTTAAGCTTACTTTTGATTTTATTAAAATAATACTTTATTTTATTAGTATATAATAAAAAAATAATGTTCACACGTTATTAAGTTTTACTACTAATTTTGTCTAATTTTGTCGAGTCACTCATAAACGCAGTTTGTTTCGATCGAACTGTTGCTTATTATATTCACGAAAATAAAAGATGATTACGTTAAACAAAATGTAGATGAAAAGATAATTTTGTTAAAGTATCTAAAAATTTAAGTAGAAACAGATTTGGAAATAATTTTGTTGAACAAAATGATATATAAAACATTTAAATTAATTATTAGAGAGAATGTCAAAACTTTTTACAGCATTAACATTAAGTTTGAGCGTTCTACGCTAATTCTAATTATTTTCAACTCTTTATGAAGCTAAAGCTTTTTAGATACAACATTTTTCCTGTGATAAGATATCAATAAAATGTTAGTTATATAAGTAATAAACGTTAAATTATTTTCGAAAATTTAACAGAAGCTAATAGTATATATTATCGAAAGACACGAGCCGTAACATAGGATTTCTGTTGAAAATCGGAGTTCATTCCGCGGTTAATTAAAGTATCACGACAGGGCGTTTACAAACGAGGCAGAACATGTTTCGCGACAAAAGGTGAAAGAGTCTCCCTTCGTGTGCGTTCACTTTGAACCGATATCAAGTCGAGAGTGTGAGAGAGAGAGAGAGAGAGAGAGAGAGAGAAAATCCGGAAGGGAGGCTCGCGGAATCGAGGGTTCGATTCGCGCACTCGTTGTTCGTGGCATATCGAGGGAAAGCATCCGACCGGAGTTGGATTAATTCTGCCAGATTAACGCCTTTGCCGACCTAATCTTTCAGTAGGCCAATATACGAGAGTCGAAAAGATTTCTTCTCCTTCGCGCGTTCTCTTTACGAGCGAGAGATCTTTGAATTATACGATGACGGTAGCTACCCATTTCTGGCTATTATCGTCTATTGCCGACAGCCCCGTTATCGAGTCCAATTAGCCAGATATTACATATTCTTCGTCATTATGTTTCCACTTTGGAAAGCACGGAGTGCGGTCTCGCTTTGAACGAATCCAACCTATTAGCCGAAACATAGGTATCCTTTTTTTGTGGGGAACTATTCGCGGGATAAAACTGATGTAATGCGATCCAGCCTAACTACTTTCAGTACCCTTTCCAGATATTGTATTACATTATAAAAAAGAATAATTGGAATGATGCGAAGAGATATGTTTAAAAAATATAAAGTTTAAAAGTCTAAATAATTCTTGTATATGTTTATAATATACAAATTTAATTAATGGATTATTTCTATTGGAATTAATTTTATTGAAGATAGCATTAAAATAATTTTACGTCCTGCATTATATTTCCCAATGAAATTTGCTATTTTATCATAGAAGTTCGAAAACGATAATTATAGAGCTAATAATAAATATTACAATTTTTCCTTTATATATTTAACAAAATTGTACAAATTTAAATCTGAAGTAAAAACGCTAAATAATCGTTCAAACTAAACATAAAGTAGACGTAATATAATATTTTTGTGTATCACGATAATAAACAATATATTCTCGGGATATAATAATATTGTATAGAAATTTAATGCATGATAGAAATTTAAAATATCGACGTGTCACGAATCGATTCATCGATTGAACATCGTTCAGGACTAAGGATCGTACGTAATTAGAGCGAGACCAATTCTTGTCGAAGATAGCGAGGATCCCTCCCGAATCATCGTACCGACGATCGACTATCCCACGACGATTCGCGAGAAATTTTTTCGTCCTTCGGACCGCTCTTCGGACCGCGTGACATTGCGGATCTTGGAACGAGCTTTATAGCCGTTTTTGCTGCGTGTTCGAGTAAGAGCCGGCCTGACCGATTTTCCGGCTGATGATTCGCCGGCTCACACTGCGACTCTATTACCGTGTTTCTGCCGAGCTCTAAAAACCGGCGGTGCACATACGGTCCTTTTTTTCATTCTCAACCATACGATCGAATGACTAAGAAGTAGTGAAGAGGAAGAAAAAAGAGAGAAAGAGAAAGCGGAAGGAAAAGTAAGACCAAACGAATGAGTGAGTGAAGCTTATTTAAATTCAAAAGAAAAAGATCATGCTGCCACTTTTTATTCAAAAGATAAAAATCAGAATAAAGCAAATGATTATTTACATATGTTATCTAAGCCTCTAAGCAATTAAGACACGTGCCAGTAAATATTTTTGACAAGAAACGAATCATTGTAAAACAAAGAAAATATGAAGTTAGAATCAAAAGGATGAAGAGTAACATAAGAATTAAGAAATAACTACGTCGATGACAGAAAATAGAAATTTTTCTGCACTCTCTACACGTATAACTGAATAATAATCAAAATACCAACAAATCAAAAGACAATTGTGTCTTACGCCAAGTGTACGCACAACAGACAGATATCTGCACGTGAATTGCTTATTTATAACTATTGAATCGAGATTATCGGATGTTAATAATAGCTGGACCGATTAAATTTATAATGATCTTAATCGATAGCTGAGGATTCTATTGCATAAAAAATAGTGTATATTTAGTTTTGCTGTTTCTGCAGCATGGACAGAGATACTTATGTATATTTTAACGCAAAACACGGCCTACTAGCGGAATACGTGCGTGCAATGCGAGTACAGAGATACATGTTTTAACGCAAAAGTTTAATACGGAAATAACTGAACTGGAGGAAACGCAAAAAGGTGTGTATAGGAAAACACGTGTTAGAAGGACATACGCAAGTACGCACGCACGTACACCGCAGCGAAAAGAAACCGACCGGCGCGGCGCGGTGGAGAGGAGGGCCTCGTTTTTCATTTCTTTCCACGAGCGCGACGGACAAAGGCCATTGTGGAGGATCCCATTGTGAAGGATTTTAACGTATGCACACATACATACATACATAATATATATGCAATACATACGCGCTTGGCCGGCGCGACTGTGCGAACGCGTGCGTGCTCACTCTCGTTCTCGCGCGGCCCGCCAGCGGAATACGTGCGTGTGTATGTGCATATGCACCCGACCATCGAGGAATCCGAGCTGACCCCCCGGGTGACACGGTGCATATTTATACCAGGAAACGATCGGTCGTCACTGCGCGCACGAGACGGTTACTATTCGCGCCGATAGATCTGTATCCAACAAGCGGAAGAGTACAAATTCGAAAATTCACGAGGGGATAACCACTTAATGTAATCGTGGGACAGAGCTCTCGAAATTATAAAATCTCTGTATAATCCGATAATTACATATGCAACCATGAGAAATTATTGTATAATGTTAAATAAAACTATATATTTTTTACCAAAT
>Ga0157363_1005489_pt1 | contig 11830 bp, 9 predicted proteins | sample AttsexASBM1_FD_111477 | JGI IMG/M metagenome (GOLD analysis project Ga0157363, IMG submission 111477) | Fungus gardens microbial communities from leaf cutter ant in Ribeirão Preto, State of São Paulo, Brazil - Atta sexdens ASBM1 | ecosystem: Host-associated > Fungi > Mycelium > Unclassified ...
CACAAATCGACTAATGTTTCTATGGGGTTATGTTGACAGATGCCCAAGTTTATTGTATGATGTCTATGATCTATTTATTTCGACCACCACTTACCGCTAAAGCCATCTATAGGAAAACGGCGGGAGCAAAGTTGTACACCTAATATATATATATATATATATATATATATATATCATTAGAGCAATTATTATTTCAGCTAATAAAAATATTTTATTTTTAACAGTATTATTAAAAATATAACAGTATTATTAAAAACAAGTTATTATCATAGATGTCATCATTTGTATATTACTACTATATTTAACATTAATTATATTTTTTTTATGTGTTCCGCCTCTTTCACAACATCTTTGAACAGATATGTTACAACTATACATTAACATTATATGGCCTGCAATCTCCGTACGATAATCCGCTCAAAGAGTTTCCCTGTCTAACAGACAAATAGGTCTGTACAAGGACGGGGAAAGATTCGGCTTATCTAGTCTTTTAAAAAGCACCAACTTCGTTTTTTTCATTCTCTAGGGAATCACCTCTCCCTGAAACATGCTGTGAAACATGTTCACAGGAGGGGGAGGGGGGAGGGCAAGGTGTTCCACCATTTCTTCACTACCCTTCCAATAATATCGTCGAGGCCGAAAGCTCTCCTCAGCTTAAGTTTGGAGGAGGCTTCTACGATTTCACCTCACTGATAAATCTTCCGTCCGTTCTGAACTCGATTCGGCGACTTTTTCACCGACGTGGGAAAGGGGATCTCTATTCTACTAACAATTTCAGGGAAGAGATTCCATCATGGACGATGCCCCAACATGCAGTTTCTTTAAAGCTATTTTGTAGGGAATGCCCCATGGGTCCCTTTCCAAAGTCTCCAAAAGGTCCCTCCACATTCGGATCTTCGAACGCCATATAAGTTCTTAGGTTCTTCTTGGCTTCGCGAAGATCCACCCAGAGATCCCGAACAGCCTGGAGAGCCTCCCTCCAGGAAGGTTTTCCCACGCGCTCTACTTAGCCTTCTTTGATCTATTGCTGAAAACGTAACTCACTGATCTCTTCACCAGTAGACAGATCTATTGGTGATTTTCCCTTTAGACACAGAGCCGTTCGAGATCTCTTGAAAAATCCCGTTAATCTTCGCTATCTCATTATTCGCAGTTTAGGAGGGTATACCCATACCTCACAAGCAGCCATTGCTTCCATTATATCCAGTTTTCCTGGCATTCATCTGGAAAACTGCCTGTAGTCGGTGATCCTTCAGATAGAACCGATCTTTGATCTTCACAATGACGTATCGGTGATCCGACAGAAATTCCAACTTTAAAGTTACCGTCAATTAGAGGCGCATCCTGACCGCTGATGACGACACCAGCGTCAAGTCAACACATGATTTCCCGCGCAGATGCATACAAGATAACTACAACCTTCTATTAAGAACCAATAGGTCGAGTCTGCTAATCCAATCTATTAATAATCCTCCTTTCCTGTTATCACGACCACAATCCCATGCCGATGCGCTCGCATTGAAATCGTCTATGAAAAACAAGAGTTTTCCGATTAGAATTCTGCAATCCATTGTTCCAGATCGTGTAAGTCCCGCATAAATTCCGCATGAGTCAAAAATAGGGTTGAAGGGTTGAAGGGCTGTAACAGCTCACTACTGCCACACTAACTAATCTATTCCTCCTATCAACATACGGCAGGTATCTATCTGATAGGTAATCTCTTAATACACACTGAAGGTACTCTGATACTTCTTTTTCTTTCAAAGCACGGCGGATTACCGATCAAAGAGAGTTAAAGGTGTTATCCCGCCATAGTATCGCCATGCTTCTATCTCTTCTCCAAAGCGGCGAGCATGGGACCTCGACACATTGCCATATTGTCACTGCAGAAATAGAATTGTCCGTAGAAGATATGGTATCCATCTGCTATCATCACGGGCACAAAATTCAGTTCGGAGATAGCAACGAGCCGATTTTTAATTCCTCACATACTCTCGCAATAAAATCTTGCGAGGATTAATGTTTAGAGTAATTAATGTTTATCTGTGCTAAATTCGTCGTCGCTAATTTCTATTATACGATCGAATTTCTTTTCTGGGGCTCTCCGGCCAGTCTCAAGATATAATGCGTTCTTCAGTCCCTTTCTCTTCACACGTAATGCGTACAACAATGCACTCCGCATCATTGTAAAGTGCGTAACCCTTTATACTGTAACCCTTTATACTGCTCTATGGTTCGAGGGTAGGCTTCTCGCAAAACAAACCGGACGGTAGTCCAGAGTATAGAACATCTCTGCAGTTAATCATAATGTGACCTTCTTTACCGCGTTGAAGCAGTTAATGTTAAAGTTATGTCAGTCGGCCTCGTTCCGAAGACGGAGCGAATGTGCCACCACATCCACAAAAATATATAACAGATTACTATTCTATTATCTAGCAAAGCCACCCGAGAAGGACAATGGAAAAACTCAGCAGCGTCTGCAGGACATCTCTGCAGGAATGAACAGTTTCGCCACGACACGTCTCGAGTCCTGAATTTTCGATGTGTCTCGCGCCACGGGAAACCATGGGGAGGCCCACTCATTTGCGTTTCGTCCCCAGACACACGCCCTGTAATAAAAGTATTAGTGTCAATATATTTTTCTAAACTAAGTGACGCGTGTATTTACCGTGACGAGATATGAACTTGCTCAGAGATACTCCTGTGATGAGAGGCAGACCTCCCTTAACTGAGCTTTACACACCATTTCCAGAGCATCAGCCTCCTAGTGAACAGTTCTCTCTTTGAGGTTGCTTTCATAATGATTCTTTTAGTGAAGTTGATGAGTGTTTGAAATGCTTCGGCGTTTGATACTAAGAATTATTGCCTCAGGCAGTTTCCACTCGTTATGAAGAAGAATTATATCTCGCAACGCAATTCTTTGCGTCTCGAATTCCGGATACTCTAAAATGAGGTGCCAGACTGTGTCCTCTTTAGCACATTTGCATGAGCTATTTTCCATAAGCCCTAACTGTGAGAGTTTCGCATGGAAGTTACCATGCTCAGTTAGAATCTGCGTGGACCAGTAGTTGAGCTGAACTCATTTGGCCTGAAGCCTTTCTTGTATGCTACTGACGTAGATGAGCATCAATTCCATTTTTGCCACACAAGAGCCATTTGGCCTTTTAGGCACCAATCGTGGCTATGCTATGTCAATATAACTTACTTAGAAGGAGCTGATCCTGACTCCGACCTCAAAGAATCTCCAACGAAGGGATCAAGGCGCCGAGAGGATCAGCAGCCCCAGGATGCCTTAATACGTCAATTCCATGTTCGCCACCACAGTGTTCATCTGTCCTAAGAGCATTAATTCGGAGGTGTGTGATGAGAGGTTGTGTATTGCGCTTTAATCGTCCCGCTGAGTCTTGGGAGAGAGTCATAGCCACTCCCTGCAGTTGAAGCAGTTGTTGCTTCTATTAATCAGGTTCTGGCAGTTAGGTCGGTCAGTTATGTTCAACCGCAGTTATGTCCAACCACAAAGCACCGAAAGCACTGCAACTTTCGCCTCATCATGCGAGGAATCACGCGAGCCACCGACCATCCAAGACGTATACGGCTTGTTGCTAAGAGCTTGTCTGGACACTGAACTCATATGGCATTGAGCCCAATGCACAAAGGGTCCATCCTAAGCTCTGCGACGGATGCGCCTCAGCAACTGTCTTCTTGACTCATCCGCGTCTACCGACTGATCGATGTCGATAAGGCGCAATTCTACTCTTCGAATTGGTCTCATAATCCTGATTTTCTTTTGATCCTTGAAAATTGTTTTTAAGCAATCAACCAAAATATCAGTTTTCTCACTCTCTCGTCCGAGATCTCAATTAGTCGTCCACCTTGTGCCTTCCTGATTTTAGTGTTGATGATGCCCATATCATCCAGCGAAATATTTTTTCTCACTTCTCCTATCGCCTCTGCATAAATCGGTCCTCCCATCTAAGCATGACCGCTGTCCTAAGGGCTCGAATGCGAGGGCCGCAGTCGCTCCCGAGGTTGCCTCGGTCCTCCATCCATTCCCCGGATTCCGTCCACGGGGCGTTTATCCCTATTACTAATCTTAGGTACTGCCCACATCCTTAGTGAAGTGCCGCCTCGGGAAGCAGCCTTTGAAGTGCACCAGCGGCACAGTCTCCTCATCAAGTTCAATCTACTTTTTTTCCTCTTTTCTTTGTCTTTTTTTTGTCGTCACAGTAGTCTATGTTTCCCCCCCATCCGGATCAGACAGGGAGGCCATTTATCATCGATGTCGATCTTCAAATCACATTCCGTCTTCTCAACGCCCGAAACTATGACAATTTGACCCTTTCCACCCATTTAGATCGTAGTGAATCCACGATTCTCTTGTGTATGTCATCCAATGTTGGGCGATACACCGGTAGGAAAGGTTCCTCAATAACGAGGACTTATCGTCTCTGTTCCTGTCTCAGTAAAGTGCCTCCTTGATTGAGAATCTTGTGGCTCCACATTCCTCTGTCAGTGAAGTAATGAGAGTCATCTCGCGAGAGGGAGTATCATCACGATATTTCTTCCAACTACAGGTCTTTATCTTCTCCATAGCGCGCCTCAGTCTAAGACTACTTCATCCTCAAGGAAGTTACAATCAAAGCGAAGCTCGTTCATCTCCCTACGCAGCGTTACAATCTCGCGTTCCAGCGCGAGACTTTTCATATTTGCTTTGTCCATGTGCCCTCGTGACATCGGAGTTTTTGCACAGCCAACTTTGCCACATTAACTGCAACTATTATCTGGCGTTTGAGATCTCCCTTTATGATAATGGTCCTCTTCTCCGCCTCCTCGACTAAATTAAGGACTTTGAGAATTTTCGCCATAATTGATTTCGGTGACATCTGTGGGAAGAGATAAGTAATTTCCTCCACCGCAGTTTTCTGTTTTGTTGACGAGAACTTATCGTAGACATTCGACTAGGAAGTTCCTCCTTTTCTTCATCGCATTCGCTGCCTACATTTTTTTGGACAACAAGCTTTGAAATCAGATCTATGTAGTTTATCGTCTTCATAATCAAAAGGTCAAGCATCCAACGGTTTATTCATACTATCTAATATTTTTATGTTTATAATATTCTGGTGCTAGAGATCGCCTCGGTCAGGAAGCTCATCGACAAACTCGCCTCTCATCCGGTCTTACCTATATGGCTTATACCTATTCGATCACCCAACAACAAGCATGCTGCTGTGTTTCAATTATTCGAGTATCCTCCTCTGATCATATCCCAGAAATTCCCACGATCCCAGGTCTCTAGATCAAGAAACTTCCCTACATCATACTTCTATGATGTAGGGAAACTATTTAGCAAAACTCTCTACGGAACTAACTCATACATCATTAGGCTTAGACTATATGCGTCAGCTTAATCAGGCTTCCCCCACTTCTCTTCTACTGCTGCAACAAGGCGGAAAATTCATCTACAGGGATGCAACCAGCTGCACTCTAGGCCATTGTCCTATAGTTACAAGTGTACGAGGATCGAGTCCTCAAATCAGCCAATCAGAGAAGTCACGTTAGTGATTAGAACGGCATCTCTGCCTCTAGCAATACACAGGCAAATCCACCATCAGGATCATCTCTGATTTTCGCTCGGAAATAGGGCGACCCAGAAATAACGGAAATCAGTTATAATCGGACAGTTATGATGGACAGGATAGAATACGTCGCGACGAGGCATCCAACTCCTTCTCTTTCGAGATGGGTGGCGACAACAATGCCAGCGCACCACGAGAGCCGAGAGCAGACTCACCGATAGGCCAACAACATTAACAAGATACATGATCTACCTCTTCCGCACACCATCAATAAAGTATATAATACAATCTTTCCATTAATGGAAAAAAAACACTTACGTAAACGAGACTAAGGTTTCCATATTCTCCCGCGGTGGTCCATTACAGGCTGAGATTACCCAGCAGACCACCGAGCGGGAACACCCGGGAAGGGAATAATCTTCCTCTTGATAGATTGCCGGACGTTTGTAATCAAGATTGCTATCCCTTACACTGGGAGCAAGCCTCCAAAGACCCGTCCCTGGAATATTATATCCAGTATATAGACTCCACCGAATTTACGGAGAAATCTGAACAGGGCACTGAGCATTCCTGAGTCGACACCCGACCGCCCCCGCCAACAAACGCTGACGGCGCCACCGGGACGGGGAATGGCTCGGAGTGAATCCCTATACCACGACAAGGTCGTGCTCTACGTGAGGGTATCCATGAGTATATAATAACCTAACCCAACTAAGAAACATAAGTATATAATAACCTAACCATGTATTCGAAAATTTCGTATTATTTACATAGCAGAATAAAACGTTATTTTTCAAACTTACTTTATTAATAATAATTCTTTAACTGATAACAAGCGACTTGACGATGGAAGATAGGAAAAGTTGCTTCACACATGGAAAGTTTAACATTTCTAAGCAAAGGAAGGTATAATTAATATCACATATGTAGCAGAAAAAATATGTTATTTTTAAAACTTTTGTTATTAATAACTTTTTAATGAAGAACAGCTAAAACTTTTGAAGGTTACTCAAGATCATGACCTTAACAATATATGTCAAGATCAAGATCATTGGCAGGTCCCCTAATCTAAAGATTTACTAATTTATTAAATGATCTTATCAATTTGACCTTGGGTGGCATCGCCAATGTCTGATCAAGGTTACATCGATTTTTTTTTAAATTGAACATCTTAATTTTGATTCCAGAATCTAATAGCCGATATCAAATGTTTTTCAAATCGCTACAATAAAATTTATTTTCATTAAGTATTTTTCATTAAGAGTTTTAATACTGAAAAGTTGCAATACCACTACCATTAATATTACCCAAGATGTCCGATCGACGATTATCTCTTGAATGTTATTCAGGATCGTGCCCTGGACATTTGTTAAGATCAAAGTTATTGAAGATTGTTTCTTTTATTTTCATTTTTACATTGAAAATTCATTTTTACGTAAAAATCCATTCTATTGTATACATGTACTGTGTACAAATTATAGGTTACAGATTGCGTCCTATAATTTATGGCCAGAGTTGGCAAACATTATTTTTCGATTATTTTGTCCTTACTTTTTATAGTAAACAATTTGATGACGATGTTGCAATTTTTTATAACGATAACGCTAACTAACTAAATGCTAAGATTGTGCCAAGATTAGAAAAATCACTTTGAAAAGTAATTTATCATCATTATGCGTTATTTATTAAAACAAGTAGTAAGTAACGAGTAACGCGTAACATTACTCGTTACAATAACGTGAGTGAAAAGGTAACGCGTTACAAATTAATGGAAAAAGGAATTATTTTTTTCAACGAATGACTTTTTTAACTCATTACAAGTAACGATCGATTTTTCTAACTTTGATATTACTATCATAAAAAATTCACAATGTCATTATCAAATCATTATTATAACAAGATCAACAAACGTAACGTGTTACTGCCAATTTTGTCTATGGCTAAGTCCAAAACCTTTTAACCTCATAAGTTATAAGTGACGATATGTTAAGCATAGAACTTATGATTTTAGACCGTAAGAATTGAGTTTTAATTCAACTCAATTCGTTTAAATCTAACGATTAAAGCCTAAAGAATTGCATAAAAACAGTTTAAAGGCAGATATTATTGTCATTTAATCTCTTTCGACTTATAACTTAAGGCCTCTTAAAGCAAAGTTGTGAATGAATATATAACTTGGCTAACTATAAAGTGTAGAAAGAAATTTAAAAAAGTGTGTATTCGTATCTGTTATTGTATATTGAATGCTTTCAATAATTCGAATTTGAAATAGTTCACTAGGACCAAAAAATATACATAACCACCTAATATCTTTATGACTCATGAAAACTCAACGGTGTCTTGTATGCTATGAGTTGAGTCAATTAACAGGTAGCAATAAAATAAGTAAATAAGTAAATAAATAATAAAAAAAGCAATAAAAAGCAATTTCATAAAATTTTACGAATTGTGAGATGCAATTCGCTATTATTAATTTATATGACAATGAGATTAAATTTATTTGAAGTAACAATCATATAAAATTATCCTGCAGGTTCAAAATACGTTACTATAAATTTAAGAAATTTATTTTTAACTTTTCGGAAAAAATTTTGTATACATGAATATTAATATACATGAACATACATAGGAAAGACCGGGATGAGTCATAAAAATTCAAATTCTTAAAAGTGCATTTAAGGTAGTGGGCCCAATAATCGTCACATTAATCAAACCGTCGCTTTAATCAAACCATCGCTTAACTTTGCAAATTTATATTTTTCGGATTGAAAAGTGAGTAACTGTTATTTTAGGTTAATTTAAATTTTTTGTGATGAATAAAAACGTCACTCTAAAATTCTTATATCTACTGCCGTTTGTTGAGAAAATCCTTCGTAAAAATTAGAAAGTAAATGTACGAGTTATCGCCATGTCGCCATAACGTTGTCCAATAATCGTTATGGGTATGTGTGTCCCACAAATCGCCATACGTGTTTAACTATTGCATATACGAACAATGGAATGATTCAGCATATAAATTAATATATATATATATATATATATATATATGTATATATATATATATATATATATATTATAATTATATATTTTATAATTTTTTATAAAATATATAATATATATAATATAATATATATATATAATATATATATATATATATATATATATATATATATAATTTATATGATATAATAAATTTTTATAATTTTTTATATTTTTTTTTTTCAGAATTATCATTATTACAAATTTTCAATAAATATTAATACCTGTTTCAACAGAAAAGAATTGTAAAATTAGTTTTTATTCAAATAGTGCCGATTTCTGTTCTAGATGTATCAATTAATCGACACAGAAATGATGCAGTGATCGATAGCCTTTATTTGCTTGCGTATCTATTTATTAACTCGACTATGACATTACTAGTCCGTAGAATGTCTAGATAATAACAATTACGGATCTAATTTTTTTATTTGGATTTTGGCATTATTATTCGATTTACAAGAATTTTTTTGACAGACCTAGTCCCAGTAATCAATAGATATGACGATTACTCGAACGACTATGTGCTTGTCACGTAAAAAAAAACTGTGAAATTTGTATGAAACCATAATCTGTGATGATGTACATAAAATTGTGATCTCGATATATAACTCGAAGCTCAATTTACCTAATGCAAGTTGCCAATACTCCAAAATCATACGAGATGTCAAACAGATGTCTCTTAACCTCATAATGAAGCATTTGATCAAAATCATGCATAGACTCGGTTGCTGCACATATTCAATTTAATCAATAGTGAATTCATATATTTACGAGTTTCATAATATAACACAATATTGTAAATATTATATATACTACTGTAAATATAATACTTCCTTGGAATCAATATCAACTGAGACTCATAATCGATAGAAAGCACTAAAATACGTCATTAATACGTGAATTTGGCGATTACTAGTACCCTGACGATTTCTGGGCCAGCTACCTTAAATATAAAAATTTGTGTATCATTTTCTTTAATAATTAAAGCATAGCATGCATATTTTAAAATTAATAAATTAATAATTATATTTAGTATATTTATTAGTTTTTAAGAAAAAATAAAAACATATATTTTTTTAAATGACTCATGATGCGCTATACTCGGAATACCATAAGTCATACACAAAATAGTAGGATTATGCAAGAAATAATGAAAGTTGAAAAGTATTTTCAATTAACTTACACATTCTTAGCATAGTCACTAATACAATAAGATATAATTATAACTAATAATTATTAAATAAAATAAATGTAATACAAACGGCTACGAATCAAACAAATTCAAACATTCATTATATAATATATAATAATAACTAACAGATATAGTAATACAAAAACAAATTAAGAATTATTAAATAATAAAATAGAAAGTTGTAAGGAAACAAATGGGAAATAATATTAATAAAAGAAAAAAAATTAATTACGATAAAATAAAATTAATTGTTTAGAAATATAAACTGCCCTTTTACATATTCTTTCTGTATTGTCCCGTTTCATGAATATTTAATGTATTAATAAAACATGGTACCCCATTTATGCATGTAATTATACATTTAATAAAAAATAAATGTTAGATTATTACTTATAACGTAGTAAGTTAAGAAAAGATAAGCAAAAATTTGCATCTTCATGCATGTATTTTCTACTAAAACAATATTAAGACATTTTTATGCGGTTAAAAAATAAAAGTAATTAATTCTAAAAATATTATTAAATTATGAATCAAGTTAAAATACGAATCAAGAAAAATTAAGTCATTAATTTGTGTGTATGCACATTACGCTCAATTTCATCGTAATTATCTTTTAGCATTAATCTTATAATTTCACGATTAACATAATTTACAGGCAGTACATTTTAATTTTTAGTAATTTTTAATTCAATTTTTTTAATTAAATATTGCGCACACTTGTTGACATTATTAATCAGAGATTTTAAATGTCTCAAATGGACATTGACACATTTTACAACACTTTGCAATCCGAAGAAGATAGTTTTCTGCATCACAATTACTGCGTAGATTTTTCATTTCTTCGTCGATGATATTGAATCTGTTCTTTTCTCTTCTCTTCAAAGATTTCTGTTATTATTTCTCATAGAGTGAGATCCTCTTGATCTTCTTTATATGCAAGCAATATTGATTTTGCGCCATAGGAAGTGATAAAATTAGTAAGGATATTCTTTATGACAATGGAGTTTGGTTTCACTCTATTATAAAAGCTTAAATACTCCTTCATGAGTCCCATGTTGTTCCAAATTGTTGCCAATAATCTGCATCGAAATAAATTCCATCCGCAATGCTTCCAGTTAATTTTATAAAAGGCTTGATAATTCCTTCGTAGGATAGCTAGGTTTAATTCACTATATGTTAGTGCGTATACGTATAATGCGATATTTATGTGTGTGAAGAGATCAGGGAGGGGGAAGTGCACTCAGCGCTGAGTTCGAGGGAAAGTGCATCACCAGGATCTGTGTTAGAGGAAAGAGGATAGTGGTTCTTTCTCTCTCTCATCCGTTGCGTTCTAACTCGTTGTCCTCTCTATCCCGTCTGTTACGGTTGTGCATTTATCATAGTATTCATGTTGTCTCTTCCAGCTGTTGAAGTCTCTCCCACGTTCTCTTTTCTTCTTTCACACACAAAATTTTATTAAAAAGATATGATATTTGTTTTTTACGATTTTTTAATAATATGACTCGGCAATAATTTTAATTTAGCAACTAATATGAATATGTTTAATACACACAAATGGCCAAGCGTTCCTAATTATCGAATCATTATTAAAACTATTATTGAGCAACTATCGAACACTTATTAAACTATATACATATTACTGAACAATTATCATTATTGATAGATTCTTAATTATAAGGATAGGGGAAAGAAATTAAAATACATTTTTAAAATCTCATATGTTATTTTTTAAATTTGATATATTTTTTCTGACGTTGCGACCACCAGCTGTATATTTTAAATACATTTTGTAACGCACAATTTTGCTTTAGACATTGCATAATATTAGTAACATCTAGATTATGTAAAGAAATCTATATTTTCGGCATCCAAGATAAACATATCGCGCAAAAATATTGACTATGAATATATTAGGTGTACAAAAAAGTTCTGAGCTTTAGATTTGATACAACCGAAATAACAATTTAAATTTTATATATCTTCCCGCCTTTTTGTGGTTTTAAAGCGTTAACATTTGGCCTTC
>Ga0157363_1005490_pt1 | contig 11830 bp, 4 predicted proteins | sample AttsexASBM1_FD_111477 | JGI IMG/M metagenome (GOLD analysis project Ga0157363, IMG submission 111477) | Fungus gardens microbial communities from leaf cutter ant in Ribeirão Preto, State of São Paulo, Brazil - Atta sexdens ASBM1 | ecosystem: Host-associated > Fungi > Mycelium > Unclassified ...
CACGCTGTATAATGATGTATATTTTAATAATGCACTCTCGCCACGTCCAGGTGCATTATCACGCGCATATGCATTTGCTAGCGTGAAACTAAAATATCAAAAATGCTTCGATATCGATGCTCTCCTTGAATATCATATGCATTCGAGAATATTCTAAAACGCAGTATTTCGATTGGAAAAGAAATGAATAGTGACTTTGGATTATCCTATGAATTGATGATTTAATCGGGAAGCGGGTGATTCCACATGAAAACATAAATAAACGTAGAATAAATATTTTTATATGAAGTTTTGTTTTCAAAAAATTTAAATTCATCGGATAGATTAATTGATAAATTGAATTTGACTTGAATCAGAATGTTAAAAATCATTCACAGAAATTTATTTCGAAGAGCAAAATTGTGTATTCCACAGAATGGGTAACAATTTTTCTAGAAAATTTAGAAAATAATAAAATTTATCGTGCGTGAATATTTTATTTTTATTATGTATCTCCATTAGCCAGATAAACATAAATACAAGCAGAAATAAAATCTTACAATAATATCGGATCAAGCGCGCACGCGACATTCTATTAGTATAAAATATATAATGATAGTTTCAGTAGCACTTTTCATAGTTCTACTGTTCTACCTAAAAATAAAAAAAAGTTCTACATTTTTTATATGAAAAAACTAATATGAAAAGATAGCGTGCTAACTTCACAGATTTAATAAGATCCATTATGTTGAGATATAATTAAGTTCAAACGAATCCAGCGAGTTTTTAAAACGTTTTCTTAAAAACAAAGCCTTAAAAACAAAGCTATAAAAAAATTTTAATTTATTTATCTTTTAAGAATCATCCTTTTTCCGATTGTATCATGAATTCATAAATACTCTGTATAACATATTTTAATATAATAATAATCAATCTATGAAGTAATCAATTTGTATCTCTGTGTAATGAAACATTATATTTTGTCATGTATTTTCCATAATGAGATTTGAACCGATTTGAATTGGATTATTTGCGCATTTTGCGCGTGTCTCTGCACAAAATATAACTCGCATCCGTAATTTAATAATAAGTTTATTATGTTCCACGGATAGTTCGGTTGACAAGAATTTTACAACTGTCAACGAACTTTAATTAAGGATAGATGAGCTTAAAATTCAAATACATATAAGCGATGTACAAACTGCGGACGCACATGGAAATAAATTTATCTTATCCAGCCTTGTTTATGGCTTGCGAAAAATTCGAATGCAAAAAGAAGAATTCTATAACACAGATGACAGCTTTGTGTGCGCATCTCTCGTTACGAAAAGATATTCTAACATGAAAACAAGAGAATTATCCAAAGTGCTCGCAGCGATGTAGCAGCCCATTAGTTTGCGAACCATGATCGCGAACTTCCACCTCTGCCCGATGAAACAGCAGAATATGTCAGCGTTGTCCTACGCCGCAACTTCGCCGATTATCATTTTTGCCCGTTCCCTTCGCGTATTTTTCGTCGTAAACACGTCTCGTTATGCGATTTTTCCCACATGCCGCGTATGCTCGCAAAGTTTCGATGGGTGGCATTATGTAGAGCCTGCCCTGGTTCCTTGGATAAATCGCTCTGTTGGCGAAATTGCGAGATTGCTTCGGCATGCTCGCCAGTTTTAATCAAACTCGGTGTAGATTTATAGCGAAAGGCGAAAAATGAAACGCAATGTCGCCACGGAGAGACGCCACTTTCGACAATTGATTATAACTTTGATATTTCATATTTGTATTTCATATTTTTGACATCTTATCTTTAATTAGGTGTCAATTGAGCAATACAATTCTATTTTAATTTGCTTTTATTACATTGTATTTTATAAATTAATTATCTTGCTTTGATCTTCATTAATTTAATCCGGAAATATTTTTCTCAACTTTCCTTCGTTTGCAATAAAAATTGCAAGAAAAATATTATGCTACTGGCTAGGAGGAATCATTAATTCATTATTTCAAAGTGGCTGGAAGAAATAATCGATTTTCGATTAATTTTTATGTAGCCGTTCCGTCTCTTGAATTATATAAGATTTCTTTTTTTATTCTCATTCCTTGCCATCTTGTAAATACTTAAGTTTGTAGAGTTTGGATAATATAAATTCGTTGACGATTTTCTTCGTGAGAACTCTGCGCGGAGATAAAATCGCAATCTTGGCGTCTACTGTACGGGAAGATGCATAAAGAAAAATTTGCGTGAAAGGAAAACAAAGAAAATGCAATGTGAGAAAATACCAAGTTAAATTACAATGAAATCCAAATAATTTAGTTTCATACACAGTACTATCACTAATAGTACTGCTTGTGCTTTAATGCGGGTCTAGAATAATGTTTTGTGAAAGCACATAAACAAACCCTCTCCCGATATACGTTTTGAGATGAAGGTAAATCGAAACTATATATGTACATGGTATATAAATTTGACATGTGTATACACATGTATGTTCATGTATACCTGTAAAGTTTGTCAATTGGGAAATATTCTGTGCGTTGCGGTTGTACGAACTACTACAACTTCGTAATATAAGCCATTTGATTCTCTGGAGGATCACTCTTTACAACAGCTGAGAATTAGAACAACTATATGGACAACTATATCGAATCACTCAGGATAAAGAATAAAGTCCCAAATGAATCATCAAATTTATACTATTTGCATAACTTCTGGCACATACCGAGAGTGTTTATTCTTTATGGGTCGAGTGCATTAAACATCATTTTTTTTCCCATCATTTTCCTTCGTATATAATAAACAAGTCATGTGTAAAATTTTCCTACAATTAATCATCGTTTTATTTTTATAATGTTTCAATTTTTTACCTTATTGCCATTTTAACAAAGTACTTCTCGAAGCGTCGTATTTATATCGTTTGGAAACGCGTTAATAAATCTCCGTCACAAGATGAAAGAAAGAGGAAACCGTAAAGAAAAACGATGAGACTTTAACGTGGCAAACAAAAGCCCTACACAAGAATAAAAGAAGGGACATTGCTTTCTAGAAACAATGATTTCTCACAGCTTGGCTTTGGTTGAAAAACGATGTCGGACAGTAGACCATTGAAATTTTGGTCAGCTTTATCGAATTTTATTAAGCAATTAATTATACTGACATTTAAGTAACGAGAAATACGGAGATAAAATGTGCGAACGAAATCACATTGGTCGTCACTTGAGAAATCGAGACTTCAGCCGCATGCTGACAAATGTCTGACTGGAGGTGAAGATGAAATTACATGCTCGTTGCTCAAAGCATCCTCGACGTGACTCCCAATGGGAGTAGCAAATTAGGAATATCGCGTCCATCTCGTTGTGATCTGCATAATAATTCGCAAATCGCATAAACTATTATCGTTCGCACGCCGTCATAAAATATCATAAACGCATGCCATAAAATACTCGTTCATAATGCAACAATAACTTGAGGTATCGGAGCATATATCTCAACTTTTTTCCCCGATTTCGCTTCGCGTTTCGCGGCTGACTACGATTAATCTCACGGATTTCACGGTATTTAATTCTGCAGTTAAAATATCATGGGAGTTGTGCGATTGGTCGAACTCGATTTCCATCCGAATTTAAGTAAGCTTCATTCACGAGAAGCGATATATTGCAATTCAAAACTATATTAAAAAAAAAACTATATTAAAAGTGCGATTATTTGCTATCGAGAGATCTGCGTCCTTTTTTCATTCTAAAAAGTTGATAGTATATTGACAATACGATTTAAATTAAAAAATATAACAGAGCTTATGTAAAAGAATTGCACATTGATAACAGATTTTGACATACCATCAATACGTGGAGGCCTTATCGCAAGTATGTCAGCACGACGAATCGCAAAAATATCTGTTTGTCTGTATGCTATAAATTTTTTTTCAAAGAGGTGCACAAAATCCTGAAGTATTGCGATTTCGAAGTGCGTTTGTATTTTGACGCAGCACTCGGTAGCAATCCTCGAGTTTATTCAATTTAAATCGGCCGTTGAGATCGTTTGCGAACTCGATTCACGTAAAGTCTGAGCTCCACATTCTGCAGCCACAAGTCACGTTGCGGTATGACATTTTAAGCGACGGGCATCGAATTTCGTCACCAAGGTTTAATCAAGCGATGATATCGATGGAATGTTAGACAGCTAGACTACAAGGGAATACCACTGACATCGATATCCTCTATCGAGATCATAACGAGTTTTACGATAATTCTTGTTATTTTAATAATTAAATTTCGCTCGTTTTTTGCAATGCAAAGTGTAAAGAAATAAAGGTCTGAATCGAGCGATAATAAAGTTTATAAAAAATAATTCAGTTCGCATATAATGTTAGTATGAAAACAATATAACTTAAAAACTTGATGTAATAAGTCGTACGTTTCGGAACTCACAAGTCCTTCTTTAGTAATTTATGAAAAATGTTACATGGTAATATAGATGGATAATCTTACGATCGATGGATAATCTCCGCGAGACCTAGTGTGGTATTGTTGCAAGGAATTGATCCTCCTATTTTTATGTGAATTATGTCTAAAGTGAAAAATTCATTGTCACAATATATCGGAAAGTTATAAAGTAATGAACGAAAATTTTCAACTTATTCTCTATTGTCAATTTTTGTATTAAGTCAATTTAAATATTAATACATATATATTCAACAAATCAACTTCAAGTTGTTCCTTTTCAACTTTTTTATGTGAAAAGTCATGGAGTTTATCAATTGCGACATCTCTAATTCTTGAATTAGCTATGCTGTTGAATCATCTGTTGTGACGTTCTTTGATAAACTCATAAATCGAAGTTTCTTTACTGATATGCGCGGGCAAACCGAAATTGTTTCCTAGTTGTAACAAACAGGAAACCTCGGTGGGAATATCTACTTCTGAAAGATTAAGGAACCATTTGTCGTTGAGGATATGTAAAGGATCAATGTTATTATGTTTGAAGTCTGCTGAATTTAGATGTGCAATTATCTTGGAGTTGTCTGTATGTTTTTGGTTGGTTTCATATTCAAAGCTATTATTTTCTTTTTGTTGTTAAATTCAAAGCTATTATTTTACTTTGTTAAATTAAATAAAATAATTATAATGTTGCAACGCTGTATTTTTCCAGGAATAATCAAGTCGTGATTAAATTACATTAAAAGGTAATAATTAATTAATGAGTAAATTAATTAATTATCGTGTTATTATTTATAAAATTCCTTCTAACTCTTAAACCATAAGGTTTAATTCTTAAAATTAGAAAAAGATAAAAAGTAAATTGAACCGAGATTAAAGTTAATCTTACACTGATGGAATCGAGCCTTAATGCTCTTTATTTATTCCATTTACAGCGACGAATATTATTTAATATTGACCAAGACATTTTATACATAGATCTTTTAATTTACTATTTTAAGTGCCAACATATACTTCGAAATCAATTGCTCTGAATTTCCATGCAGCTAACTTGTTCCCCGCGTTTTAACCTGTCGTGTTGTGGCACGAATTTCGCGTTTACCTCCGGAATAGTCTCGTCCAGTTACGCGAACCAATTTGCGAATACGTAGATACCGAGAGTCATTTTCGCGGGTGTCGAGCAGTTGTCGGAATGCCTTTGCGACTAAAGTGCGCTGCAGTTAAATTCAGAGCAAATTAGTAGAGTGGAAAGGTCGTCTCTCGGCACTTGCCATTGTTAATTGGCGAGCGGACTGAAGGGCTGAGAGTACCGGGGATGATGCTCCAATCTTTTCCCATCGGGTGCATCTAGGTCCAAACGTATACGCATGCAAATCCTGTTTTCATTGTTTGTAGTCTTTGCCTTTTACACTCATCGAAGAACGTAACCTCGTTTGAAACTCAAATCTTTATTATTCTTTATTGAGGCGTTTTCTTCTTTGACTTATTTTGGATCATCATAATTACTAACTTATTGAATAATTTTATGTTTATTATTAGTAAATTTTAGATCTTTGTAGATTTTTTTTTCTCTTTTTAATTTTTAAAAATAATGATGCCAGTCTTGAAATTTGTAAGTTCTATTGTTATATTTGTAAGTTCTTCCGTTTCACTTCGTAGAAGTCACACTACTTGTGATAAAAAGTCCTTGTGAAAGGTCTTTCTCTTCAGAAATTGTTCTCAAGTTATGCTCTTATATATTCATTAATGCCAGTTAAAGGAACAGCTTCTATTTAACTATATTATATTTTGTCAAAAAATAAGATATAATAACTTTAATCAAAGCAGAAAAATATATTTGAATAAAGTTGGATGATATTTAAAGATCCGTATTTAATTTTAGATATATATTTAAGAATATGTTTTAATTTATTGTTTACACCATAAAGCTTTTTTCAGCCATTAATACAAATAAAAGGATTAAAATATTTTCAATTAAAAAATACCAACCAGAAAAAAAAGCTAACATTAATTAAAAAAACAGAAGTATCTACTTTGATTAAGCTTACAATTAATTTGACAATTTTTGTGCATGGCAATTTAAATAGATTGCGCTTTTTCCCAAATAAAACCATGGTTCTTTCAAATGAACTCTCTACATTAAGATATCATTATTTCACGTTGCTAAACTCTTTTTTTATGATATTCGCGAAACGTTAATCGCTCGGGATGTGTAATTTCCTGCCGGGATAAGCGTGAACACATGATGAGGAAATTAAAATGAACGAATACGGAATCTATCTTCAAAATCCTTCAGAAATTCTTCGCAATATAACCAGTTTTCGAACTTTTTTTTGTTTTTACTGTTTATTGTAGCGATGATATTCGATTTTTGTGTTATTATCAATTAAAGAAAACATAACCGAAACTAGACGGACGCATAGTCGTTGCGTTTATCTGATCTCTTGTTCTGTCGATTCCATAGCCGTACGATAGTGTGAGATAAAGAGAAATAGTTTTTCATGAAATTGCTCATAAAAGATATCAGCTCGCGCTGCATCGTATTCTCACGGCGATCCGTTATTGTCCGCAGGACATACGCGATGTTCCGTGAAATTGCTCCGAGATGGTAGCCTTAGCGATGGACCGAGCTATTCGTTATTTATCGCTTATCGGCATTTTTTCGCTGGTTTATCCTTTCATCCATATGAAAGTTTTCGCAAACAATAATATATGAAGCGATAAAACTGACATTATCAAACGTTATAGACATTACGAAAATAAGTAAAATATTTGCCTGAAAATGTTAACAATCGAACAATGATAGCTTTTTCGCAAGATTAAATAAGTTTATTAATTGATATTAATGTATAATTTTTAAAGTTGTTTCAATATATTTATTTTCATCATGATATGAATATCCGTTTTGCTTTCGTTAAGTTATTTCAGGTTATTTATTAGATATTTTCCAAATATTGATTTCTTAACTATATGTTATTTGGACATATTCATTTAAATGTAATGAGAGATATTCAAAAGAACAATTACTTAATTTCATGTAAATATGTATATATTACATTTTACATTCCAATTTGCAATCCAATGCATACGCAAAATCAATTCAGAACATAATAATGTTTATATATTGTAAATTTAATTAAAATTATTAATTATTTTGAAAAAGCGTAGGTAAACTTGAAAAAAACAAAGCAAACAAAAAAATGCAAAAAAAATAGAGCTATAATTAGATATTTTATAATTAAATTTTTGGATATCTTAGTAAAACTATTTAAGTTCTTATAATTACAGCGTACTTATTCCTGGGAACTGTGTAATTAAACAACATAAAGGCATGTCTAAAATTCTACAGAAATATTTAGAAAGAATTCAATTAATTTTTTAGTTTAGAAAACTGCAACAAAAGATAGAAACATTCACTTCAATTGCTTAAAACTCGATTTAACATATCGAATGAATCGAATAAAAACTCAAAATGTTGTTAAATTCGGAAAAAGTTCATACGAACCGACATTAGTAATTGTGTGTAAAGGTATATTAATAAAATAAAAGTAGATATCTTGATTTGGGTCCTCTTCAGTATAGTACTATGTATCGAAATATTGATACGTTCAATTTCAAGTTAAATAAAAATGAAAAAATGTAAACATTGGCAATCTCGATTCCTATTGTTGAAATCCTATAGTTTATATTGTTTCGTGAAATTCGAACGGTATATATTCCACTCTCTAAAAACATTTTTACGTGTTTCTTATTATAGCATAAGAGAAACGAAAAACATCAAGCAGGAGGGAAGAGGAAATCTTTATTTTACTGGATCTCTTGACTTAAAAATGAGTTGCTTCGAAAAATAGCGATTTATACAGTAATTCATCGAAGTAATAAAAAGTTATTACCGTACTTTTCGTAAATTGTAATTTTACCACACAATTTGAACGGTATTGTCTCGAAGCGTACATAAGGTATAACTGGTCAATGGAACGGTGATCGTCCACTATCATTCATAGATATGCATTAACCCGTTTCAACCAATTACATAGTTACGTAATTATATTTCCTTCTCGTAATAAGAGAAAAGCATTATTTATAGATATAAAATAAATTATTTATAGATACAAAGATTAAATTTTCTCTTTTCATAATATATTCATATGTAAATTTGAGAAATATATTGTCTTACTTTTAAGAAGAAAAAATTATGCGGAAATCTCTATTTAGATTTTTTATTTAGATTTTTACGTATATATAGATATATCAAAGATTAAAATCTCTTTTTTTTATATTTTCGATAAATAAATTTGAGAAGTATATTCATATTTTTGAGAAAAAAAAATTTTTCGAAAATCTCCATGCCTTTCAGATGAGATTCTCTTGATGCTCGAATTCAAGAATGTTTAATGGTTGAACACGCGTGTTTTCACATAGATTGATGGATTAGATGCGTTTAGATGAACTTGCGATGCAATTAACGTAGCGTCCGAATGGAATGCTCCGATAATTGTAGGGACAGCATGGAACTTTGTAATCGCAACTTTGTTGCGATTTGAAGTGATTAAGCAGAGACTCATAAAGCGCGCGGCTATTGCCGTTAATTATCGCCTATGCTTTACGTAACAAACCGCAACGACATACCACACGCGTGAATATTACTGTTACAGGAGATACATTGTACACGAAGATCCGGTAACGTGCAATGGAGTGAGAATATTTGATGAGCGGTATTATGACTCGCAAGTGTGATTAATGACTATATAATCAGCACATGCTTGATTGCTAGGTTGGTTCTAGTATAAATATAGACAAACGAACTGATTTATTTATTATTTCCCTAATATCCATGACAGAAACTCAAGGAACATACAAAAGTGAATAAAAAATCAAAATGTCTTTATTTTGATTCTTAATGTCATAAACAAATTTTGTTTATATAACAAAAATCATCATTTTGATTTTTATGAATAATTATGATGTAAAATCATTTTGACTTTCTCTTGACTTGATGTGTTCCTTGAGATGTTTTCTTCGTTATACATATAAGCATTATAGAAAAATTACGGTAGCTATTAATTAAATTAAATCTCAACGCAGCAACATTCTCAAGATCAAAAAGATTTGCATCTTCTGTCGTAGGTGTGATAGAGGAGCTCATATTTTTCTCATTATTTTCTATATTTATAAAGAAGTTTGTATTTTTCTCGTTAGAAAAAAGCTTATATTTTTCTCATCAACGCAACGTCTGCATCGTAATTTCAATTTAATGAAGGATCGTTTGATAATGTTCTAGTATTTTGCCACCTGCGAATGATATAAATGGCCGTGGAGTTATGTCGCGTGAAAATACAATAGAATCCTTCAATACTCTGTTCAATTGAGAACCATTCGCAAACATGGGTACAGTAGAGACCGCGTACAATGGTGAACTTCAACAGTCCTGTGATTCTGTAGCTATGCAGTATAAAGGAAAAGGCATAATCGAATCTTCCTATATAGCAAAAGGAGACGGGTAAATCCCGAGTAACTTACTTCAAATCAAAATTCACCGCGGTTCATACAAAACGTGCTGTCGCGATGTATGACTACCATTATTAAATGTGAGTTCTGTCTATATAATTTGCAAGTCAGCGTCATTGACTATTGGCAGTAAACATCGAATATATTTTCATCAATTTGCGACGCACGTCGGAGGTATTATTCGGAGCGGATACAATCGATTACATAATAACAGTGCGGAACGTTTAAGAGGAAATATGTGTTTTTACAGCCTGAACTCTCGTGAAGACTCATTCTTCATATATGTATCGTCGCGATATTAATATTGAAGGTGAGAGTACAGAATGCGTAGCGCTCGTTTCTTCTCATCTACGTACAATTGGGCGAGATTCATAAACGGCGGTGCGCGAACGGATGAGAGTTGGCTACAGGTGGTCCCGGGCAAATCAATATGGGTACGTGTGTTGGGTGAATATATGAATATCCTCGGCATTCCTTCACGACAAACGAACTTTACGATCTGGATAACGGCACAGCATTGTCGTATCGCGAAAAGACTTGTCCTTTGTCATCACGTCCGCATGGATTTCATGTTCTCTTTTTACTTTCTCACGTTGGTGAGAAGCGCGTCAGGTATCTCGAGATGGCATTTTGCGACCGGTATTTACCACGGTCTTGGAGAACTCTTGAGGCTAAATTGGAATGCTACGTAAGATCCCGACGAAGAGGTTTTCGAAAAACGGACAACGAACTCGTGATGGTACAATAAACGAGACATTGATCACAAATGAATATTGAAAATTGTACGAAAATAATGAGAGAAACTTCAGCGTACAAAAAACAAATTTATTAGAAAAGCATAAATAATTTACAATATATTTAACATGTAGTCATATACTGTATACAAAAATAAAAACACTGAAATCTTATATAACAGTTAATATCCTATCGATAGATATCGAATGAAAATTAAATTTACATATGTACGCGTGTAATATAGCAAATATGAAAATACTGTAACTATTTAATTCTTTTGATTGAAAATATTGAACACTGGAACGAATTATTAATAGATAACAAATATATATATATATATTTTTCTCCCTCTATTCGTTATCGCTGTAGTCCTCATCTTCTTCTATGAGTTCTCGTGGATAACCGATGGCACAAAAATCTTGCGGCGAGAGACATGGACTGTAGGGCGTAAGCTTTAATAATTTGTAGTGACCTATACATTCGACTATCCAATCCACAAGAATGGGTGCTGCCTTCGAAGTTCGATACCAATATTCTATCAGGAAAATCAAAATACAAATGTACTTTAATATTTTTTTGTGGAGAATTTTTATAAACAATAATATTTATATAAATCAATACATGCATTAGATCTTAATTGAAATATTTCCACAAGAAAGTATTGTGTATACGACGTGTATATTTATTTGTGATAACTTACCGATTGTTTTGTCGTCGTGTATATTGTCTTGAATCACAACGCCTTTCAGACCCCCCATCTTATCGAGAGCTTCGAAGGAATCAACCACTGTGGCTCCGGTTGCACGTAACAAATCCTAAAAACCAAAGATATTTTTATTCTTACATCAGTTTGGACCGGATCCAACTTGAAATGGCGTGATTGCGACCGAACGCGTAGGAGAAGCGTAAATAAAAATCCTTTCAGTCCAGCGACACGTACAATAAATCTGTTTTAATTACAAGTCGAAGGAACTCTGTATTTTTGAATAAAAATTAACAGCGTCTTTGAGGAAAATAAATGTTCCGATGTTTTTGGAAGCGGAACTTGAATGTAACGTTGTCTCGTTAGCGATCGCACACATGTAGGTGACTAAGGACTAACCTCATACTGGTTCAGTGAAACGTTGTCATACGGTTCGATGCAGAGAAACGTGAAGCCCTCAAAGAGATCTTTGTC
>Ga0157363_1005491_pt1 | contig 11828 bp, 8 predicted proteins | sample AttsexASBM1_FD_111477 | JGI IMG/M metagenome (GOLD analysis project Ga0157363, IMG submission 111477) | Fungus gardens microbial communities from leaf cutter ant in Ribeirão Preto, State of São Paulo, Brazil - Atta sexdens ASBM1 | ecosystem: Host-associated > Fungi > Mycelium > Unclassified ...
AGTTAGTCACACTGTAGAAACAACTTCTAGTCCAGACCTGTTCTGGGACACTCACTAAGTTGGCAAATGACAAGGCAGTGATTCTGAACAGGTTGGGAATCCACACCTTATAGGTATAAGCGAACCACCTGTTAGGGAATGGAAAGGTACAGCAGAAAGTAGCACCTCTGTCAGGACTGGGCCATAGCAGAATGGAATAGCCTCCCTCCTCTGGCTCGAGAGATCTATATCCACTGTCAGTCTGCTAGTATAATAATGACCAGTTCAGGCTCAAGTTGAAGCTAGAGTGTTGGAATCACTAGGATGTGGGAAAACCCACCTAGAGTACTGCATGGGTGCAACTTCATGCCAATCTACTTGGTAGGCTTAGGCCGTTAAGTCAGATCTAGTCCTAGATGCACCCATAATAGGGAGGTTGTTAGTTAAAGGCTCAGCCTATTGTCGGCCGTTAAACAGACTAGACTGCAGACCAAATAGGGAGGTCTCCTAGCAAGAAGGCTGCTGGACATGACAGTACAAAGGGATTAGTAGATGGGGGATAGCTCCTTACTGAACACTTCTTGTGGTTTCAATAGGATTCTCCACAAGAGAGGCCCTAAACTTCACTCATTAAAACGGTTCATCATGCAGTGTTCATAACAAGTATGGAAGTGGAATTGTTTGCTATTAGATGCAGCACCAATCAAGCCTGCATTAAAGAAGAAGTGTTAAAAATCATTGTTGTCACTGATTCCATTCATGCTGCGAAGAAAATATTCAATAGCAAATCGCATCTATACCAATCTTACACTACAGCCATTCTTAGCGAGCTGCATCATTTCTTCAAAACTAATCAAGAAAATTCCATTGAATTCTGGAAATGCTCTAGTTGTCTCAAATGGAGGTTTCATAATGACATTGACAAAGATTCCAAATCATTCAATCTGACTTCCTCTTTTCCGTGCAAGATCTCTTGGGATTATTGCAAGAAAACTGATAGTGACAACATTATTAACTAGTGGAAGATAACGTTTCAAACATCGGATGGAAAAGGAAAACACTTTCTTAATCTAGTAGATGACAATCTCAATATTATTGAACCTGTGTATACCGAAGGAGGACCTTGGCTACAAGTCTTTGGCCATTTCAATTCGCTATGTACTTGCGCTATGAGAGCTATCACCAATTATACTTCAATTGGTAAATATCAGCTAAGATCAAAGACTTTAAATATTCTTGTAATGACTATCCTATTGAGTCAAGAAGACACATTCTTCATAAGTGTAGAAGATTCAACAGATATTGAAACCCAAGAAGAGATTTATTGAACCATTTCACCATGTTCTTGATCACTAATCCTAATACTTTTGCATTTATAGACAATTAATATATTCTGCCAAGTAAAACTTGGTTTTTTATTTTATTTTTGATTAGTCCCTTTTTACTTTTCTTTTCTTTGCCTTTTTCTTTTCTTGTAGTTTTAGTCCTCTTGTTAGTTTGTTTTTTTTGTATATAGCTACTTTGTAGCTATCACAGTTTGTCTTTATATACTATGTAATAAATTGTTAATTTAAAAAAAAAAAAGATGAAATTAAATAATATATAATACTTTGTTACAAACTTTATTTAACTTTTATATATAAATTTAAATTATTTTTTTAATAGTTTAGTTTTCTTATTTCTTTTTTTAAACTTAACTAAAATTATATATATATGTTATATATATTATTGTTATTATTACACAATTATATAACTTAGTAGAATATTATTAAAAAAATTTAGTTATAACTTTAAAATAAAATAAATATAAGTATATCTTTTATTTAGTACTTAAAATAATTATTACTAAAATTAAGCTATTTTTTTTGAAAATTTTTATATTAGTTAGATATATTTTTTCAAGTTTTTTAAAGTTATATTAGTTTTTTTTAGTTAGTTAAAAATTATTAGATACTTAATTTAATAATAATCAAGAACAAATATTTATTTTTACTAATATTAAAGCTTGTTTTATAACTTCAAGATATTAAGTATATAATTTATACTTGTTAAATAAATATAATATAAAAAATTGATTAATTACAAAACTTAGTAGAAATAAATATGAAAGTAAGTTAAAAACAAATATTATATAGATAATAATTTTAACTTTAAATAAAAATAAAAGATAAAATTTTAAATAAGAATAAGTATAATACTTAATTCAAGTTGATTATTAAACTAAATAAGAAAAAGTTATTTTAATAATAAGAAATTATATATATTTTGGATTTGTTAAATATTAAAGAGGTTATTATTTAGAACTTTATAAAATTTATTGTAAAATAAATTTAGTTATAATAGTAAGAATAACAAGAGAATTTAATAAAAAGTTTTGTTAGATTTATTTACTACTTATATATTTAATACTTAGTTTATATATAATACTTTTATATTTATTTCAAAGTTTATAATATAATATTTATCTAAAATCTTTTATTATTTTTTATATTATATAATCTCTTTTATAATTTGTAATTAAATAATTTTATAATAATATTTTTTTTCTTAAGTTTAGAAAAATAAACTTTTTTTTTACTATCTTTGTATTTTTAAGATTTTTTTAAATATTTTTCTTTAAAATTTTTATTATTTCAGTTATATAATAGTTTTACTATGTATTTTTCTAATAGTTTATTTTTATAAAGTTTTCTTTATTTATTTTTAACTCCTCTTGTTATTTTTAGTATATATTATTTTTATCTTACTATAAAAAAATTTGCTACTATATTAAAACTTAAGTTTTAAATATTATTAAAGTTTATAATCTTTTTTTCTTTCTATTTACAAGTTTTAATTACTGTTACTAACTTTATAAGAAAACAATTATAATTTTTTCTCTCTCTAATCATTATTCAATAAGCTTTTTGTAATTTAGTTAATATTTAACATCATTTATCTAAGTTTCTAACTATCTGGTATAATTATTTTAAAGTTAAGTCAGTAATATTTTGCTTAATATTCTAATTGATTGGTATAAACTATTTAAAGTATTTAAAATAACTATTGTTTTTAAAAAACTTTACTTTATTTTCTTAGAATTTTCTAGAAATAAATTGTATATTATATAAGTTAAAACAATAAACTTAGAATTTTCTAAAAATTGTAAACTTTATATATTTTATAAATCTTATTTAATTATTTTAATAACAGAATAAAATTTCTTTTTTAAAACTATAAAATATTAATTAGTCTAATAGTCTTAAATTACTTACTTGTTAAATTCAAAGATGATAAACTTGTTTTTTTTAATATTTTTATTATTATTTAAATTAGTAACTAAGATAAGATCTTTTGAATTTTTTTTAAGAGTAGTTATACTTCTAAATAGTTTAAGAGTGGTTGCTACAACAAGTAAGAGAAAGCTTTCCATGTCAGCAAGATGGCTGACCAGCAGGACATCACAAGGACTATGAGCGATAACAACGAGGCCTTCATGACATATGGCATACATGAGAAAAGTGTTATAAACATACAACTCTTATATGACTTTTAAGCTTCTACCAAGCCAGACCTTTGGAGTGGTTCTTTCCACCCCATTTCACTTCATGGATCGATTAAACACTTTGTCTTGGATTCGAAAAACATCAAAGATTCTTTGAACTTCATAGCAAAGTATATTTCTAACAAACAGGTTAACAGTGGTAAGGCTAATGAACTCAATGACTTTGATAGCATAGATAATACCATTTGAAATTTCATCTTATCAGTCTATGAGGCTAAGTGGGACTTTCTTACTACTAACAATAAATCTACTACTCTCAGAACGAAAATTTCTTTCAAGTTCACCCCAAGAGTTGCGCCTAACACAAACAAGAATAACAAGGAAGTTACCAAACTAGTTCCTATCTCTATCAAGAAAGCTCCTCCTCTATCTCTGCTCCTAGCCAAATCCAAGAATGAAGTCAACTCCATTTTAAAATACTTCCAAGATAGTAAGCCTATAATGGAATCCAAGAAGCCGACTAAATCTTATGCTTAGACTTTGAAACAGTCAGCTAGCATCTCCAAGATGCTCAAGATCAAGGAATCTTTCCCAGCTCTCAACGCGAAGCAAATTGATCAAGTAAACAACATTGTCAAAGGTAATCAGAAGCCTAAGCCTCATATCCAAATGACCATGAAAGTACCATCAAGGAAACAAATAATCGTTTCCATGAGCAACAATAACAATAATGCTTTTATAAAAAACTCTGTGGCTCATGTTGCTAGCATCAACAGGCTTCTCAGGAACACCAAATTGGAAGTTGCAGTGGATTATATTAGGTCCGACCCTATTGGCTTATTGATCGTCACTAACAAGGTTACCCTTCAATTGGACCTTCAAATCATTGATCAATACATGAAGAAATCCAAGGATATTAACGAGCTACAAGTTGAAGAGCCTTGACTCCCTCAATCAAAATCATACCTTAAGATCATAGGTATTCTATACTATTCAAACAGCAAATCCCAGGAATGCCTCAACTCAAGCGATATAGAAGCGATTCTTAAGCAAAATCAAATCTTTGACGACATCAAACTCGCATCAAGACCAAGAATTATCAAAGTATTGCCCAAGTCGGACATGTCTATCATATGGATAGATACATAGGACGTTCAGAGTAGAAGCAAAGCTAAGTGCCTAATCAATCGCTGCTTCAATGTTGGCAAGTATATTGCCATAGTTAGAGGTGCTAACATGAACCTAGGCATATCCCAATGTAAGAATTGCTGGAAGTGGGGTCACGCAACTTTTTCTTGTAGAATTCAAGGTTCTAAGTGCATCAAGTATAATAGTCTCTACAAATCTGAAAACCACTGTGAATTTGGGTGGTGTTGTAAGGTGAATGAGAAGATGAACCCTCCTCGTCTCGAGACAGAGAAAGATGAACCATGCTCGCACTCTTTCAAGTGCTCTAATTGGTGGGGAGACCACCAAGCCAACTCCAACCAATGTTCCTTCTGAAGATACTGATTCAACAGAGAATGGCAACAAAAGAAATATGCTGAGATCCATGAAAACAGGATCAAGTTGATTTGCTTCACAGAGAGTGGCAAACAGAAAATATGATTCTAAAAAACCTCAAGATTTTTTCACAAAATGTTTGCAAGAACCATCTCATTGTCAACATTATTCTCAAGACACAGTCACACTTCGACATAGTCCTTATCTAAGAACCCTCTTGGTCTGTCATTTATAAAGTTCCCAACACATTGAATTGTGAAGGCAAAGACTTTATAGAAACTGTTCATCACCCTAATTGGCTGCTTTTCGCTGATACCCCCATGAACAGATCAACTTCCCCCAGAGTTACAGCATATATTAATATTCGTCTCACATCTCTTCATTTTTCTTTACGATCTAATATTATTAACTACACAGACATTCTTCTCATGTCATTTATTAACAATCATGTACACTATTTCATCATTAAAATTTATTCGGATTCGTCCCACTTGGCCTTAAAGTATCTTAAGGATACTGAGGTCAATATCAATAATGTCCTTGTTATGACAAGAGACTTCAACATTAGGGATTCCTTATGAGACACTTCTTTTCCCCATCATTCATCTATCAGTGACAACCTTTTGATTATTGCAGACTCTTTTAATTTAGCTTTCTCATCTCCTACTAACTCTTGTCCCACCAGGTATTTCAACATGGCAGGAGAATCAAACTCAACCATCGACCTTATGTTTCTTTAATATAGGTCAAACAACATCAACTAGCATTCCATCCATCCAGATTAGCATCTTACTTCTGACTATGCACCCCTTTCCATCACCATATTCATCGTCAATGAAGTCATTAATACCTCAAAATTATCAATTCAACAAAATAGCAAACAAGAAATTGTATTTGTCGAAGAGGTCATTTTGATCTTCAAAAACCTAGATATGTCCAACATTACTAACAAGGAGTATCTTGAAAACACAGTCAAAAATCTTGATTTGCTAGTCAACCGAGCATGAAACAAAAATGTGAAACGAACAAGAATTATGAAACACTCCAAACAGTGGTGGACAGAAGAATGTAGCAGATCTCTCAATGACTACAGGATGTCAAGAAGTCTGGATAACTGAAAGAAATTCAAGAAAGTCATTAAGAACACCAAGAGGTTCTTTTTCGACATAAAGATCCAAGAAGTTGTAAACAAGAGTCATGGTCCATAGAAATTAATGAACTGGATCAATAAATGAAAGCTACCTGCTGTCGAGGCCATCAAGTATGAAGGCCAACTGTGTCTTACTCTAGAAAGCTTATGAGGAGCTCTTCACATCACATTTAACACTGCTCTCCATCGTCAAGTCGATACCAATGTCCTTAATGAAATAGGATCCAAAACAACTGCCACTTGGGTCCTGTTCTTAAAAGAAGAATTCAGACAGGCAATAATCAAGTACAATAACTCTTCAGTACCTGGTCCTGACAAGCTTATGTGGTAACACCTCAAAACCATTCTCAAACAGGATATATGTCTATCTCACATCATTAACATCACTGATGCATACATCAACTTAGGACACTGGCCCAGCCACTTCAAGCATTCCTCCACAGTGATTATACTCAAGCCAAATAAGCCGGCATATGATCATCCCAAATCTTTTTGCCCTATTGTCCTCCTCAATACTATCGGCAAACTCATCGAGAAGGTCATCGCCAAAAGACTCCAATTCCACGTCATAAGAAATAACTTCATTCACTCCAGTTAATTAGGCAGCCTTAAGTTCAAGTCCACCATGGATGCTGGAATTGCTCTCATCCATGTAATTTGATCAGGCTGGGTCAAGAACAAGACCACAAGCATTCTAGCATTTGACATTGCTCAGTTTTTCCCATCCCTCAACCATCATATTCTCACCCTCTTCCTCAAGAAAGCAGGTCTCGATCTCAAAGTCATCTCATTCTTTATGGACTTCCTGGTCAGAAGAAAAACCAATTATATATGAAATGACTTTTCCTTCCAGACATATGAAGTAAATGTGGGAGTTGGCCAAGAGTCTACTCTCTCTCCTATTTTGTCTGCCCTTTATCTCTCTCCATTTTTATATATCTTAGAAAAGCACTTAAAAAATCTAAATATTTCTGTCTCTCTCATCTCTTTCGTTGATGACGGTCTTATTATCTCTCAGAACAAGTCGATTGACATCTCAAACTCACAACTTTTTTGTAATTATAATCCAGACTTCTCATCAAGTTTGGACTTAACATCGAGCATTCAAAAACTGAAATGTTCCATTTTAACAGATCCCATGGAACATTCAATCCTCCTCCTCTCGATCTCTCATCAATTGGAGGACCAATTCTTCACCCCAAAAGCTTATGGAAGTACCTGAAGTTCATATTTAACCGAAAGCTTATGTTCTATTAGCACATTGACTTCTATTCGAACAAAGCCATCTCTATAATCAAATGTATGAAACTCCTTGGGAATTCGTTGCAAGGAATCAATCTAATCTAAAAATGCCTCCTATACAGATGCTGTGTTCTATCCATTGCGCTATACAGGTTTCAGCTATGGTTCTATAACAAAGCCCCTCTATCATATCACATGAAAATCCTTGGAAAAATGCAGAGAAGAGCCACCATCTGAATACTGGGAGCCTTCAGAACATTGCCTACAGACAGTCTCAAAGCCATTGCTGGCCTCATTCCCATTAAGTTCCACCTTCAAAAACTTGCAAGTAGATCTCAACTTTGCTCTGCTGCTCTTCCAGAGAATCACCTCATCAGAACTCTCATGGACAATCCCCTCAATTCATGCAACAAGCCTTCTCCTCTCTCTATCAATAAGCTCACTGAGTGTTAGAAAAACACTGTCAAAGAACACCTCATTGACTCAAATAGTAAACTGTTTGGAGTTTTCCCTTCATTTTTCCCTCTCAATCCAGAATTTAACCCAGATTCTAGAATAGTAGACATTTTTCCTGACTGAGTCTCTTTTAATTTAGCCAATAAAGCGAAAAGCGACAAATTGCACTTTCAACAACTTGACAATATGATGCTTCATTTATCATCTTCATCTCACACAGCAATTGTTGTAACTGATGCTAGCATTAAGAATAACATTGCCACGTCGGTTTCATACATTCACATATATGACTACTCTTTGATCAAGACAGTTCACCATGCGGTCTTTGTCACCAGCACAGAAGCAGAACTCTTTGCCATAAAATGCAGTATTAGTCAGGCATGCAGCAAAGAAAACATTTCCAAAATCATCATCGTCACTGACTCCATCTATGTGGCTAAAAAGATATTCGATGATAAAACCCATTTATTTCAAATCTATACAACAGCCATCCTTAGCGAATTTCAGCAATTTTTTACTACAGGCCAAGGAAATTCTATTGAATTCTGGGAATGCCCTAGCTGACTCAAGTGAAGACTTCACAGATCTGTCAACAAATATTTGAAATCATTCAATCCCCAGCCCATCCTCCTGAGTAAAGTATCCTAAGACTATTGCAAAAAATTTGATAGCAACAACATCACCAATCTGTGGAAAATAACATTTCAAGCATCGGATGGAAAAGGTAGACACTTCCTCGATCTTGTTGATTACAATCTCAAAGACATCGAACCATCTTATATCAAAGGGGGCCCATGGCTCCAATCCTTCAGTCATTTTAACTCACTATGCGCTCGAGCTACAAAAGCCATTACAAACCACACCCCGATAGATGAATATTGTTTACGATTTTTCCCTAATGAAGATTTCAAATGTCCTGGCAGGTCCTACCCTATCGAGACAAGAAGACACATACTTCATGAATGTATGAGATACAATGGGTATTGGAACTCTAGAAGAGATTTGCTCAGTCACTTTGTCATATTTTTGAGTGCTAATCCAAAAGCTTTTACTTTCATAGACAATGTCCTCTCTATTGCCCCAAGTTGATCTTGGAGTGACTTTTATTTTATTATTTTTCTTTTATTTCTTCCTTTTCTTTTCTTTTCTCATAGTTCTTGTGATTAGTTCCTTTTTCCTCTTCTTTCTTTCTCTTTTCCTCCTCAGTTTTCTCTTCTACATGTTGTCTGCATTTTCTGTATGTAGTTATGAAGTAGCTACCACAGTTTGCCACTGCTCGCCATGTAACAAATTGTTGATTTAAAAAAACAAAAAAAAACATGTGACCAATATATAACACTTTGTAACTGTCTTATATGATATTATACTAACATTTAACCTTAAGTTTGAAAATTTTAAAAATTAAAAAATTAAAAAAAGTTAAGTTTACTATCTTTAACTTTAATAATAGTTTCATATAAACTATTAGCTAGCATATATAAGATAGACACTTTGTACTAAGAACTTTATTAAGTTTTCTTATGTTAATTTAATATAAGGTTTTTCTTTTAACTTTAACTAGTTACTTAGTTTTAAGTTATATCAAGAACAAGTATAAACTCTTTCTAATCTTAAAACTAGTTATCAAATTCTAATTTTACTACTTTACTAAGCTAGATATCTATTAGAGATTCAATAATATTTATTTGAAGCTTAGTAATAAGTGAAAGATGACTTTTTATGTAAACTACAGACTTTTTAAATCTTTAATAATATTCTTTGGTATAATAAATATATCACAAAATAAACTACTCACTTATTTGTGATATCTAAATCTTGGGTATACTCTCAGAAATTTAGAAGTTCAATAATAATAACAATGATAATTAAGATTAATACAGATAATAAAGAATAAAAATTGATGAAAATTGATGTTGTTAAGTTTGAGATCTAATTCTTAGACACAAAAGTATATATACAAAAGAGTGATAGTTTATGCATAAGCTGTTGCTATCATATGATCAAAACTTGTACCTAATAGGAGTTGTCATCTGTCATAGCAGCTGTTAGGCTAATTTTAAAAGATAACTAATTATGTTACTATATTGATATGTTTAATTGTGCAAATCTGTCTAGTCATTCATGAGATATTAACAAACAGAGATTTTACAGTTATTAATGACCTGATATCTCAGTTGTTTGTTGTTGCTTCTGTACATTCCATATATGTGTAGATAGCTCTTATTTGGGGCTTTACAGTACAACTTAGTTTGTAATAAAATAGTCTTGCTGTTATGATTGAAAACTAAGAGTTAAGTTAACAAAAGAATCTTATATTAGGTTAATATAAGAGAACTCAATAAAGTTTTTAGTATAAAGTGTTTATCTTATATGTTAGCTAGTGGTTTGTATAAAATTAATACTAATCTATTCTAAAAACTATATTATTTATAAGGTCAAAATATAATAAATATATTGTATAATGTTATTCTAGAACTTTTTACATTCTTTTTTCTTATATAACATATATGAGCAATTCGTGATAGTTGAAATATTATATTGTAACTCTCATTCTTAGTATAAAATAAGAAAATAAATGAAAAATAAAATAAACTAAGTCTATTATCTTCAACTCTAACATTTGCTATACCATAATTGTTAGAGTTAAAGATAATGAACTTATCTATTTTAATTTCTTTTATCATTTTCATTTTTATTTATCTTTTTATTGAACTTAGAATTAAGAGTCAATATGACATCATACATTTGTCACAAGTCACAGTCATATATCACAGAAGGTTATAAAAGATTTCAAAACAATGATATTTTAGTATAATATAGACTATTAGTTAAGTGTATATAAAATAAACACTTCATACTTGGAACTCTATCAAGTTCTCTTATATAAACTTTATATAAGGTTTCTTTCCTAACTTAACTCTGAAGTCTTGAATTATAATATTAAAATTTGATATCTTATCTTTAAAACTATCCAACTTAGAGCTTTTACTTTTACTTCTTTACTTTTTAAACATCCTCAACTAGAAGTAATACCACTCTTTGGTCAAGAAGAATAGCTGGACTCTAGGCTTAAAGAGTATACTAGCTGAATAGTAAAAGCTTAGTTATTCAGATTATGTTAAAGTTTACTGATGCTCTTTGGATACATTATTTTTATGGATATGTTAGATAGTATTTTCATAGTAGAAGCTTTGTGTTACAATGTCCACTTGTAATCTGTTCATATAAGAGAATATCAGTAGCCCTTTAGATACTGTCTAAGGTAAAATTTTTTTCTTAAGATAAAATTGTTTACAATTTGATTAGAGCAATAGTTGGTAGTATAAGCAATTAGTAAATAGTGTGAGATAAGACTTAAAGAGGGCCCACTAATACTTACTGAGATTGAGTCAAGTTCTGATTACAAGTCTGAGGGAAAAACCAACACTAGTTCTATCTTACCTCTTTATACATTATTATCTCTTATACTTCTACTACTTTTACTAATACCAATCAACTTTTTATTCTTTTATTATAATATGAGTTAACACAGCTTAATCAATTTGGAGCAGCTAGTCAGACAGTAATAAGAGCAAATAGCTGTCTTATAAGTACTAATCACTCAAGCTAGTCTAGGAGAAAAATAAGCAGTGGTAGTTCTCCAATCTAATACTGGGTCAAATATAAATGTAGCCAAGCTAACAATATTTAGTAAAGAAGTAGAGAAGATTTTGGAATTCTTGATAATATGTAGACTTTTCATTAGGATAAAGATAAGAAATAATTTAGTAGAAGCAAGTGTAGTGAGTATTGTCATATGTGCAGAAAGAATTGGCTAATATATAGAAAGAGAATATTATAAAGGACCTGGAGAGTGAGAGTCTGAGTTATGCAACAGTTGGAGAATTTTTATGAGATTTAAAAGAAGAATTTAACAGAGGAGATAATGAGACAATGAAGATAACAGAGCTGAAAAAGATAAAGTAGAGAAGTAAGATGATGGAGAAGTTTGTACAAGAATTCAGGAGAGCAGCA
>Ga0157363_1005492_pt1:0-10000 | contig 11828 bp, 3 predicted proteins | sample AttsexASBM1_FD_111477 | JGI IMG/M metagenome (GOLD analysis project Ga0157363, IMG submission 111477) | Fungus gardens microbial communities from leaf cutter ant in Ribeirão Preto, State of São Paulo, Brazil - Atta sexdens ASBM1 | ecosystem: Host-associated > Fungi > Mycelium >...
AAACTTCGACAAGCATTCGATGGGCTTTAGCCGCACTTTTCTTCCAATTAAAGCAGAAAATCAAAACCTCCCGCAAATGCTGCTTGGTTAACACAAAATTCGACATTTCAAACACAGTAAAAAATCAAGATTTTTGTAATTCAAAGTGATATAAACTGAATATTATTAGCAGATGTTTAATCTCTCTGAAACCTCTCTAAAATCAACTGTCACTATGAACCATTCACAGCTGGCCATCCTCAGCCCCATCCTCATGTCAAAAAATTTTTTTGCAAGTTATTAAAGAAAAGATTCAAGAATGCTAAAGAAGCCTCTTCAATTTCAAACTTGAAAAGCCACAAATTAATTGAATAGCTAACTGAGCACAAATTAATAATACAACAATGCTAAAAACAAGTATAGAATGATCCAAGAATGCAGCTTGATCATAGAATGAGTTCTTAGATCTTACTTGTTTTTAGCATTGTTGTATTATTAATTTGACTTTTATTTAGTGCTCAGTTAGCCATTCAACTAATTTGACAATGTAACTTCTCAAGTTTGAAATTGAAGACGCCCTTTTAGTTGCATTCTTGGATCTTTTCTTTAATAACTTGCAATGTTTTTTGACATCGCTGAGAATGACTCGAACTGAGCTGAAACATTCGATCTGATCATTTTAGTTGTAAGAATTTTTAAATACATTGTGTAATGTATAACTCTTGAATAACTGCATCTTCTGTCTGCTCAATCGTCTATTTTTTGTCTGATATTTATTTGATATTTATTGTTTAGGATTGCTATTTTTTCTTTTTTTTATGAGAATGTTTGCAGAAGTTTTTCAAATGCATCCGGATTAATTATGAGCTTTCGAGATTTTAGAAAATCTTCTAAATTTTTTTACCACGTTATTCTATATTAGTCCTGATTTACAATAGATGTAGTAATCCTTAAGCTATAAAAGACTAATCAATCATAGTTGAATAATCAACTATATAATTGGTCAAGTTCTTACATTAAATTAGTATCACTAATGAACAATTAGATAAGAAATAATTATTCGTTTATCTGTTCTGATCAATTTACTAGCCTCTATTTTTACATGCGTCCGGTTTCGAAATGTCCGGGGTTTTTTTTTGGCCTGTTAGTTCTAGTTTAAAAAATTTTGATATGGCAATCATATATATATTTAAAATCGTTTTAACAAACTATCAATTGATACACGTACCAAGATCGTTATTGTAGAAGTTGGTAGGAATGGAGCTTATACTCTGTATAAACAACTATTATGTTAAAATTACTGGGTTTTTTGTACACACGAATAAAATATTGTTTAAAAATAATTTCTTATTTTGACGTTATATATAATAGAAGAGACAACATTGAGAGAATAAGACATAAGTTAAACAGTTAGCTATGTCTCTATTACTAATGATTAATCACGTGAAAATGTTGTTCTGGTATAGTTTGGTACACTTTGATTGCTATACTGAATCACGCCAAAAATCGCCTAATTTTGTGTAAAAAATTGAATGTTTGAAAAATAAATTTAAATTTATTCACAATTTAAATTTATTCGACACAAAACTGGCTCTAGTTTGAGACTAACGGGCTGAATAGAGGAGACAGACTAAGGGAATAGTCTGAACCGAGTTACCGACTTAGAGAGATCTTCGATGGAGTTATACGATCCCGCAAAACTTTCCTCATAAGTCTCACTCACCGCAGACCCTACTTATTTAAAACGTACTTATTGTCTGGTACAAACGCTTCTCCATCCTGAATAGCGGAATTTTTACGTTCTTTAAGCTTTTTTTTTCTTTTCACTTCATCGCTTTAACTTTAATGCTCCCCTCCATTCGTTTATCGATCCGACGATTAACCGCAATGTCTCTTGCGTCTTTTCTTCTCGCAGGAACGAGAAGTTTTACACTTGCTGTGACGAGCCTTACTTGGACATCACGTTCAACATCACGATGAGGAGGAAAACTCTCTTTTACACAGTGAACATTATCATCCCCTGCATGGGGATATCGTTTCTCACAGTTCTCACGTTTTATCTACCTAGCGACAGCGGTGAAAAGGTAAGCCGGTACATTCCTCGCTGGTAAATATTTGCATTTACTTTATCGCATTTTTATGAATCTCTGAGTATCCTAACATTAAATCTATATTAAATTAATAAATTTGTTAAATGAGGAATGTTTATTTTTATTTTTTTTTATTCATTTCATGTTTTCTTCAATGTTTCCTAAACAATTTTTTATACAAACAGTATTATTTTCCTTTCTACTTACAACTTAGCTTTTGTTATATGTATATAATTTACACACACACACACACACACACACACACACACACACACACACACACGCGCGCGCGCGTGCGTGCGCGCGCGCACACACACATACACATATATAAATTAACTTCTCTAATTGAATATAAAAATATTTGAAAACCGGAAATAAATTAACTTCTCTAATTGAATATAAAAATATTTGAAAATCGGAAAGATATTTTAAAGATTAAGCATGTTTATGTTAATAAGCTGTTGTATAGAGGATTTTTCTGTTTTCTATTAATATCTTTTCAGAAATACATATTATAATATAGCGAATAAACATATGTAAAATAAAAAAAATGAGTATAAGAAGGACAGAGCCGCGATTAATCTTTTATTTTCGGAAGCAGCCGCAGAGTGAACGTGCGTGAAATATGCAGCGAATTAGTTCTCTTCCGCGTGTCTGTCGACCTCGTTATTTACTCTTATCTGTACATAAGAGCTAGTAGGCGGTTACTTTTAGGTCGACGGCGCCGGCGATTTTTCATTTTCACCCCAGCATTTCTACCCTCATCGACTTACTACCATCTCGACTTGCACTATTTTCGCTCGCCCGAAAACAGATCCTTTCCTACTGTCGATGTATAATGCGTAGTACCAAGAAGCTTACTCCTACACAATAGGCATTCGAGAACATTTTTGAATATTTTTTAAAAATTTCCTTAATATTATTCGGATATTGTAAATCATTCAGATATTCTGGATTTTAAGTTCTTTTAAATTTCTTGATATTTTTTAGATGTGAGTTCTGTCAAATATTTCTCTGACCTTGTTATTCAATAAACATATTAAATATTCGTCTACATATTCTTTGAGAATATCCTAATAGATTCCACAGAATTCATGCTGTGCGTGATTCTATACGCATTTTTCTTCCTCTGCGAAGAATATTTTTAAGAAAAGTTTATTCCGCCATAGAACGACGCTTACAGCTGACGTTCTTCCCGAAGCGCCCTTCTTCGTGCAAAGTTATCGACGTAGCATGGCATAAAAGCTTCATCATACATTCCCCACGCACTTTTTTCCCGTTAATGTCCACGTCGCGACATGCCACAAAGGTTACGCGTTACTCTGTGAACTGGTATTGTAAAATGTTTTCTTTCCCAACCCCCTCGGTCGGCTTCTCTGTTTCTTCTGCTGGATCGACTGCGAGGACTCGCATTAAAGTCGTTTCTTTTCTGTTTCTCGTTCTCTTCTTCGTTTCCTTCTCTTTCTCGTTGAAAAAGCATGACTATTAGTCGTACTTGCGCGCAGTTGAAGAACTATCGACCGCGCAATTAGCATCTGTCATTAAGAAGAAACAGACAGCAGTTGATTGTGTACCAAAGTACCGAAGATAAGGATGTTTTTACATGGTGCAACATGTTTGTCTTCTCTCATTAATCCCTTCAATGTCAAGTCTTTATTGATTGTGAGAGAAAATGTCTATTTATCAAGCAGTTTTTCTATATTTCACACACTAGAAACTTTTATTATTAAAATAATTTTCAATAATTATTTCAATTAATTATTGACAAAATTATTAAAAGAATTTTCATATTTATAATGCTTGCCATGTCGTAAATTGCATTTCTCTCTGCATTTAATTTTTACTTATTAAATGAATTGTTTTAAATGTTGATTCATTCGGAAAATGGTAAATTACGCATATTCAATATTTCTGACTGATGCAGCGTGTGTGATTTGATTCGAGAAAGCACAGTCAATCATTTATTCTTTAACCATTTATTGATTTTGTTTCCAAGAAATAGGCAACGCGAAAAGGAAACGCCACTCTATTATATATCTGCTATCGCCATTTTCAAGCAAAATATAAGCACGAGACACATTTTATAAGAGACATTACTTTTATAATGTCCATAATAAAACATCATGCAATATATCTATACATATAATATTCACGTAATGTGTAACTTTGCTACTTTTTATAATTTGTCAAATCATAACTTTCAGGCGGATTTAATCCTAATCGGTATTCACGAATTTAATGGACCCGGATATTTTTTTCTACTACGTTGTGAAAATTTGTTTATAACAAATATTTTTCATAGTTTTACATAATTTTAAGTAATTTTAAGTAATTATGTAATCTTATTCCTCGAATATTGATTATCAAAATAAAAAAAAATCATTATGTTAGTTATGTTAGTTATGTTAACTTTATGTAAAAATACATTAATTTAAAGTACATTGGATATACCGCGAATACCAATTAAAGCGGAGCGAATACTAATTAGAGTTAATTCATATAATTTCTATAGACATGATGTTCGAGAAACCGTATCACATCATGCTTGTTTCTATATTGTCAAGCCCCAATTTCTCGTAGAATCTTCGCAGATATACTGCACTAGACGTGCTAGGAATGCGAACGATCAGCGTCAGCAAGAAAGTGGCGCGAAGAATTTGCGAACGACTTTTCGCGGAAGCGTCTCTCGTTTGGATGGCTGTCGAGACCTGCTATCAACATTCATGTTCCAGGATATACATCTTGTCGTGTCAGAAAAATGCTAGGAAGTTATGTAGTGTCAAGAGTCGCATGTTCTCGGAGTGTGCAGACTAAAAAGGCAATACTTGATAACATACATATATCATGTCAAAGTCACTGCTATGTAAGTAATGTGAAATAACAAAAATAACGGTAAAATATAGAGATTAAATTTGAAAAACATCAGTACTCTATTGATTTAAAATAAAAAGTAAAGAATAAAAAACAAAATGAAAGATATCGTTAGAATATGATAATATCCTAATAGTCCTCATTTCATCGTTAAAATAATATGGAAGTCACATTCAAGTAAAACATTTTGCTGAATAAAGATTCAAGAATATGAATAAATACGAAGTTTTTTTTCTTACTTAATATTAAATGTACAATTCGTGCATATAAACTTGTATTGAGTAGTATTCCAATAGAAATCGATTCTTTTAAATATTTATGTACCAATTTAATAATAAATAAAGTTATGACAACATAGAAAGAACAATATAACTGAAAATTTAGATAGAGCTGAAAATAATTTTGTTAAACTATCAAAATAATTGTGTAAAAAACTCAAGCATGATAAGCATGCTGCAAGAAGTTTTGACATTCTAACAATCTGTTTGAGCATCCTACATAATTATTTTGATAGTTCAACTAAATTACTTTTGATCTGTATCTATCTTTTTAGATATTTTTAAAAACTGTTCTTTCTGAAAGTAATTAGATTTTCTTTAAATCATTTTTCTTTAAATTAATTCTAATTTATAAATACAATCTAAAAAACATCTTTTTTTGATGCATTATAAGATAGATCGAAGAATTTTTATAGACATATTATATTTATAAATTGGAACCAATTTTTCTTTAACCTGATTTGATTTGTGAAAAATATAATTATTTCATAAAAAAAACCGTTAAGTCACGGAACTTCTCAAATATGTGTAATTATAATAAAAATCGCCTTTAATATTTCGAAAAAATCCTCATATGATGGCATCTGTCCTTCATGATTTATCTTATATAATGCCTATAAATATCTTTTTTGTACCGTAGGAAAGAACACATGTCATCATATAAGAATCTTTTCAAAGTATTAAAGGCCCTTATTACAGTGTTACACATATTTGAGAAGCTTCACGATTTAAATACAACAGTATAAGCCAGCTTTACACTTAGAATTTTCTTGCAAGTTTGCAAGCGTCATGTTGTTCTTAATAATAGTTTGTTCTTGTTGTATAACAATGAAATATTTTATGGCAAGCATAACTTGTATGCGCGTGTCTTAGGCTAACGTCAATGAATGCATTATTTTATAAAGTTTACTTTGTTGGAAAGCTATAAATAAAGACAAGCATAGATGTAAATCAACCAATGCGAGCCAACATAAGTTAGGCGTGTGTGAAATCGTATACTTTATTCTTGAGAAAAATTGACAAACGTTTCAACTCTTCCGATTGGGTCTCCCTTAATGTAAAAATAAAAATAAAATCGGTGATGCATAAATTTAATAAAAGATGCGATATGAAGCAAATTGAAGTATCGTGTGTGTTAACACACATTCATAATTTGAGTTAGATACGACAGACAGCATTATTTTCATTTTATGAATATGTGTTAACACACGATACTTCAATTTGCTTCATATCGCATCTTTTATTAAATTTATACATCACCGATTTTATTTTTATTTTTACATAGAGGAAGATCCAATCAAAAAGGTTTGTTAATTTTTCTCAAGAATAAAATATACGATACGAAGAATAAAATATTTCGCACACGCCTAACCTGTGTTGACTCGCATTGGTTGATTTACATCTATCCTTGGATTTATTCGTTGTAGCCAATACCAAGATTGATAATTATATAAATAAAAAGAAATGTTGAAGATTTTAAATATTCTATACACCACAGAAACAAAAAATTTTTTCTATAATATTTATGTAGAGCGGAAGATGGAAAGTGATAGAGAAAATAAACTCGATTGCAGATTTTCGAAAAAATAAAGCCACGAGCGTCTGTTGCAGCTTCTAGGCATGTCAATCAAGCAGAGGGAATCGATAAGCAATATCGCGGTTCGGTGATTGACCCGCAGCCACGCTGCGTCTACCGAAATTGCATACCACATGCATTCCCCGCTTCACCTTTTTTTTATGATGCCTCATGACTGTACATCGCAGCGTTTTGTTTCAATATTTTTGGCCGTCATTTTTAGATTTATTTGATTGAGCCATCCCGCGTTTATAAAAGTACATAATAAAAAAATTGAGTTTACTATACAATCTTCCCTCATAAATCCATAAAACAGAAACTTTAAAACTTTGCGACTTGGTAAAATAATTGGATAAAGTTACAAAAGATCCAATTTATCCAAAAAAAATATATAGGTGATCTGAAATTCCTGCATTCGGAGTACAGGACATGGATACTTTATGCTAAAAGAAACAATTTTTTCCTTTTGTAAAATTGCATCTGACAAATAAATTATGCAGGAGAGTAGATTGAAATTATAAAGGAATTCTTTGTAGATTGGACACCCTTAGCATTTTTGCTTATAACTCAGATGAGAATCAACATATCGTTGATATCAAGATACAGCTGTGTGGTTAATAGCTACATTGTAGAAAAAAATCATTGGGTTTAGTGGATTTTTTTTATAGCCAATTCAAAAAAAAGGCTCAAAAACGACCCCCTCAAAATTTTTAATGTAGGTTGGACACCCCCTCCCCCCAAAAAACGCTAAAAATGCTCAAGTAAAAATTCAAGTAAAAATACAATGTTTACAAAATTTATGAAATTTCTTCAATTTATTAATTGGTCTCAGTTGATTTGACATAAAAAAATGAAAATTTGAATGAAAATAGGCTTTGAAGAGGAAAAATTAATAAAAATTGGAATGAAAATTTTAATGAAATGACATCATATTGATATGAGTCCATATCGGAATCTCAATTTAGGCATGTGTAAACGCTATAACGTATATCAGCACAACTTTCGACAATTTATCATCAAATGCTGCCAAAATATCAGGTACTTCGGCTGTAAATTTGGCGACATATCGGAGCAAACTAGTTCGACTGATTTTGTATGCAGCTGCAGTACTTTTCTTCGATCTTTTATTGATGTCTTTAATTGCGTTAAGCAAGGCATCATAATCGGTAATACCGTGTTCAGTTGATCTCTTTCTTGCCATACTAAAAATGTGGAAAAAATCACAAAAACTTCACTAAAATACAATGAAAACCCTAATTTTGAACTCAATTTGGAAAAAAATCACCAAAAATTTTATTAAAATGCAATAAAAACATTTTTTATTTCACTTAATAAGAATTCCGAACATCAAAAAATCATAAACAATTGCGTCGTATCGTCGAAAAATGAAAAAAAATGGGTGTCCAACCTACAAAACTGTCGACGTTTAGAAGTGCATTGAAAAAAAAAATTCAGTTCATAATTTGTTCGGAATTCTCTTTACATTATGAAAATACAAAAAAAATGGAGCACAGTACATATATTCACCTTTAAATTTTCGATAAAAATTATTCAATTTATAACCTTAATAAAAAATGGAAATTTTAATTTTCACTGTTTTTTCGATGTTTTTTTCACAATTTGTTTGGCACAGAAATCTTTTCGCTCCAAAATCACATAAAAAATAAAGTTTAGTATTTTAGAGACGGAGTTTTGATGTTTCCACTGCAAATATTCGAAATGTCAAGGGGTGTCCAATCTACAAAGATGTCCAACTTACAAAGAACTCCCCTACGAGTAAACATAAAAATTATTTATCGTATATAATTTTATTCCAGAAAAAAATTATTTGTTTTAGCACAACTTTTTTCTTTAGCAAAATTGCATCCGATAAGTAATTTATGCAGGAGAGCAGGTTGAAGTTAACAAATCAGCAAAAATTATTTATCGGACACAATTTTGCTAAAGGAAAAAATTGTTTGTTTTAGCATAAAGTATTATATCCTCCTATTATATTCCGAATGCGGGAATTTCGGATCATCCTTATATATAATATATATATATATATATTGTACATATGTATATAGAGTATTTCATTTTAAGTGATATTTTAAATAATATCGATTATCTCACGAATCGATGATTTTATTGAAAAATTTTTCGAATCAAAGTGCATGGCTTGAAGGGTACATGATGGAAATGTAGATTTAACTTTGAATGATCTTGTTAAAATCAGATGAAGGTCATTAATGTTTTTTTAAATAGAAACCCCTATTGCAACAACATTGCAAAAAGATTTCATTGTAAGATTGCAACATTGCAAAAATATTGCGAAATATTACTAAAAATATTAAAAATATTACAATATTTCAGTAACATTGCAAGCAACATTGCAGCAACGTAAAAATATCCGTTTTAAAAATATTGATATGTAATGTTGCAATTTTACATAATATGCAATATTTTGCTCATAGGAGGAATACTTGTAGTATTATTGCAGAAACATTGTAATAATGCAACAATATTCCTGTAATATTACAATGTTACTGTAACATTTATTATAAGATTTTGTACTATATAAATTTAAACATAAAAAAATCAGAAATAGAAATTAAATGTAACATACAATGAATACAAATAAAATATGATTTCATAATTAATTATGTCTTTATATTTTATAGACTCGTTTCGATATACACTGCCAGTACTGAAAATCTACAGCATACGTAACGTGAACTATAAATTTTCAGTACTGGCTGTGCATATCGGAACACGGCTTATATGTCTTATATCTTATTATTGTGTACATTATGTATTATATTTAATCCTTATTTTTAATTGTTTTATGTCTATTTATTATAGGCATAATTCCTAAATTATAGACATTGATTATTTTTACTTATGTCCGTTTCCACTAATATAGATTAACTTTAATCTCGGTTCAACTTACTCTTCGCCTTTTTCTAATCTCTTTAGAACTAGAACTCTGACTCTTATGTCAATTTGTGGAAATATTTAAAAATACTGTTGCAACATTGCTGAAATAATATTGCAAAAAGAAGTCTTCGCAATGTTTCTGCAATTGTATTGCAGAATGAACGTTGAAATATTGCAGCAATGTTGCTACAAATTTCTGTACTGTACGGATGATCCGGCTAAGTAAGGCAAGACCAACGATTTGAACTGTAAGCAGTTATTTTTAAAAAAAGCTTTGAAAAAGCCCACTA
>Ga0157363_1005493_pt1 | contig 11828 bp, 16 predicted proteins | sample AttsexASBM1_FD_111477 | JGI IMG/M metagenome (GOLD analysis project Ga0157363, IMG submission 111477) | Fungus gardens microbial communities from leaf cutter ant in Ribeirão Preto, State of São Paulo, Brazil - Atta sexdens ASBM1 | ecosystem: Host-associated > Fungi > Mycelium > Unclassified ...
GGTGTGCAAGTTCATACCTGAACAATTGAGGAAAGAGTATATTAGACCCTTCAAGTCATCTCAAACAGCACTAGTATTCTTTGTAGAAAAGAAGGATGGGAAAAAGCATATAGTCCAAAACTATAGATATTTAAATGAGTAGACTATGAAAAATAATTATCCTTTGCCTTTAATTTTGGATATTATAGAGAACAGGTATAAAAAAAGTATTTACAAAGATAAACTTGAGATGGGGTTATAATAATGTACAGATAAAGGAAGGAGATGAATGAAAGGCAATGTTTACCATACCAGAAGGGTCATTCAAGCCAACAGTAATGTTCTTTGGACTTATAAATTCACTGGTGATGTTCTAAACCATGATAAATAAAATTCTGAGGGATCTAATCAATACTGGGAAGGTAATGAGTTTTATAGATGATATGATAGTAGAAACAGAAACAGAAGAAGAATATAAGGAGATAGCAGAAGAAATAGTGAAGAGGTTGGCAGAGAATTATTTGTATATAAAACCAAAAAAATGCAAGTGGAAGGTAAAGAAAGTAGAGTTTTTAGGAGTAGTAATAGAACTAGAGGGAATTAAAATGGAAGAAGAGGAAGTGAAAGATGTTGTGGACTAGCTGACTTTGAAAGGAGTTAAAGACATATAAAAGTTTTTGAGATTGGCAAACTATTATCGCTGATTTATTAAAGACTTCATAGTAATAGCTAGACTATTATATGATATGGTAAAGAAAGATCAGAAGTAGGAATGGACAAATAGACAAGAAGAGATATTTAGAGAATTGAAGAAGAGATTCACAAAAGAACTGGTGTCAGCAGTGCCAGACTTAGATAGAAAAATGAGAATGGAAATAGATGCATCAAACTATGCAATAGAAGTATTATCTATGGAGTGCAAAGATGGGAAATGGCTAGAAGTAAGAACAAAGAAGTAGTGAGAGTAGTAGAGGAAATAAAGAAGGCAGGAGTAAAAGTATTGAGAGGAGAAGAATAGTAGATAGAAGGAGACTTGGTGTTGAAGAAAGAAAAAGTATATATGCTGAAGGATGAAACATTGAGAGTAGAAATAATCTAGTTATATCATGATATACCAGTAGCTGGACACAGAGAGAAGTGGAAGATAACAGAGTTGGTGACAAGAAACTATTAGCAGCCAGAAGTAATAAGAGATGTGGGAAAATATGTGGAAGAATGCAATATATGTTAGAGGATGAAGAATAGGATAAAAGTACTAGTAGGAAAGTTGGAGTTGAACAAGGTTCTGGAAAAACTATAGACATATTTGACAGTAGATTTTATTACAAAGTTGCTATTAGTAGCTAGAAAAGATATGATCTCAATAATCTATGATAGGTTGTCCAAAATAATATATTTTATGGCAACAACAGAAGAAATATCAGCAGAAGGATTAGTAAGGTTGTTTAGAGATAATGTATGGAAGTTATATGGATTGCCAGAGATTATTTTGTCAGATAGGAGATCACAGTTTGCAACAGAAATGACAAAGGAGTTGAATAATATGTTAGGAATTGAGACAAAGCTGTCAACATCATTTCATCCCCAAATAGATGGACAAATAGAATATATGAACTAGGAGTTAGAACAGTATCTTTGATTTTTTGTGAACCATAGGCAAAAGGACTGGCTAGAATAGCTAACATCAGCAGAGTTTGTAATTAATAACAAGACATATTCAACAACTAAAGTGTCTCCATTTATGGCAAATTATGGTAGGGAATTAAGAATGGGAATAGATATCAGAAGAAAGGGAAAAATAGAGAAAGCAACAGAGTTTGCAAAAAGAATAAAGAAGATGCAAGAAGAAGCAGGAGTAGCATTGAAGAGAGCATAGAAGGAAATAAAGCAACAAGCAGATAAAGGAAGAAAAGAGGCAGAAAAATAGAAAGTGGAAAATAAGATAATGTTGAGTATAAAAGATTTGATATTTAAGGAAAGACTGGTAAAGAAATTAGTAGACCAATATATTGGCCTATATATCATCAATGAGATAGTTTCTACTAATGTAATCAAATTATGATTGCCAACTTTAATAAGAATCCATCCAGTTATGAATATCAGTTGAGTAGTATAATACAAGAAACAAGTAGGGGAACAGAAAGTGGAAGAGGTGAAACCAGTAGAAGTAAAAGAAGTCAAAGAGTGGGAAGTTGAAAAAATATTAAACAAAAGAAAAGTAAGAGGAGTAGTGAAGTATTTGGTATAATAAAAGGTGTTTATAGCAAAATATAATAGCTGGAAAAAAGAAGAGGATTTGGAAAATATAAAGAAAGTAGTAGTAGAGTTTGAGGGAAGGGTAAATATAGAAGTAAGAAGACAGGAAAAATTAAATATGGTAGAAGAAAGAGACTTTAGAAGAGGGAAGTTGCCAAGAAAATATATGGCAAAGATACTATATAGATGGAATAACAAAAAATTCAAAAAGGAATATCTGAGAAAGTTGGAGAAAAACTGGCAAAAATGGAAACTAGTTTTTCCAGAAGAGAAACTTTAAAAGAAGGATAATGTCAGAATTACAAAAAGTGGACTTTATTCATTTTTCTTTATTTTTTCTTTATTTTTTATTTTGGAATCTAGGGTTAGGGTTTACTGTGACATCACAAGTCACTATTACAAACTGTCACACTATAATGCTATCACAGTCACATTGTCATATGATCACATAACATAATAAAATATAGTAAAAGCTTTTAGATGTTATGGAACACTCTGAACCTAACATTTTATTTTTCTTTTATCTATTTTTCTTTTGATTTTATATTTCTTTTTCTTTTAGGATGATGAAGAAGGCACATGACAAGGAAGTCACATGACAGGTCACATGATGTGATGTTATAAGCCTAGAACTTGATGGAAGGGTCTAAAAGATAACGTCAGGGTACTTGGAGTACACATGGTGGCCTTAAGTAGGACATGAGGCAGGAATGAGGATGAAGTATGGACATAAGGGCAGGGTTATTTATTAGTAGCATGGACCATGAACTCTTTGTATAAATAGGACTCTAATTAAGAAGGGGCTCCTTGTTGAGTTCTCTTGTGAAATCCCATATTATACTTCTGCTTTGAGGTTTACTCATTAGTGAGATTATTTGTTCTTTGTGATAAGTGGTTGCCACAACACTAGAATGATGGAATTATATATATATGGTTATTTAAAGTAGGCTAGAGTAGTAAAGTATAGACTAGTAGTTTTGAGTATATAAGGTAGACAAGTCTGTACAGAGTTCTCTTGTATTAACCTAATACAAGATTTATTTGCTTAATCAACCCTAAGGTCTTGAGTTTGTAATACAAGAGGTAGCTTAGCTTTCTAGTCAAGAAGACATATAGCCAGGTCCTAGGCTTAAAGGATAAACTAGTTAGATAGTAGAAGCTTGACTAGCTAGTTATGCTATAACTCACAAGTGTATATTGGATATATTACTTTTTGTAGATATGATAGATAGATATTTTATTTCATGTAAAAGGCTTGTACTGTGGATTTTCTTGTAATCTGTCTATATAGAGTAATAGCATTGTTTATTAAGAAGTATCTAGATTAAAGACTTTCTTTTTAGAGATAATAGTATAATAGTTTGATTAAGATAGTAGTCAGTAAGACAGTATATAAGTAGTTAGTAAATAGTGTGAGGTTAGGTAAGAAGAATACCAGCTAGCAATTATAAAGGAGATTATTTTCTATTGTTAGATACTATGACAACAAGCAATGTTAATATAAGTATTATAGACATCAGTCAGATGAATATAGAGGGATTGATTAGAGATGTGAGAAAGGAGAAAGTGACAAGATTGCTAAAACAGATAATGAAGGACAATGTAATGTTATTGAATTTACAAAGATAAATATTAAAGTTGCAGGTGGTAGAAGATCAGAAAAAAAAAGGTAGTAAGAGAGAAAACAAAAGAGGAGAGAAAACAAGAAAAGATAGGAAGAGAAAGAAGAGAGAAGAAGAAAGAAGAGAGAGAAGGAAGAAGAGAGAAAGAGAATAGATGATGAATGGAGAAGAGTAGAAGAAATGAGGATAAGAGAAAAGAGAAGAGCAGAGAAAAAGTAGAAGTAATAGGAAATATAAAAAAAAAGAAAAGAAGAAAATAGGCAAAGAGTAGTAGAAGAAAGGAAGTATTTTATTTGTGGAAGATTTAGGTATATTGCCTGTCACTGTAGAAATAGAAAAGAGAAAAAATTAGTATCAATGCCTTCAAATAGATTTGAAATATTAGAAGACAAAGTGATGCAAAGAGAAAAAGATAGTAGAAAAGAAGAAGAAAAAAATAGGAAAATGATTTTGAGAGAGAAAAAATTAAAGAGAGAGAAGTCAGTAGAAGTAAGAAAAACAGAAGTAAAGAAGAAGGAAAAGGGTAGAGAATAGAAGGAGAAGAAAGAAAAGTTGTTGAGAGAGGTTACAGTAGAGATATAGTTAAAGTAGAAGAAAAAGAAGAAAGGAATTATAGTAGAAGTATTATTGGATAGTAGTGCAATAGGATTGGTAATGAGCAAGGAGTTTGCAAGAAATAAAAAGTTTAGAAGAATGAAATTAGAAAGACCAATTTATATGAAGAATATGAATAGATGTTAGACACAGTTCACACTAAAAGGCAAAAGCTCACAGAGTTGGCTTGGAGATATATAAAGTATAAAAACTTTATGCAATGAGCTTAATAATATGAACTTGTCAGAACAATCTTAGCTTTAGCTTATATATTATATAGTCTGTCTGCTATGTAGTCATAACTTTAGATAAGTAGATGAAGTCTAAGATAAAAGTGAGTACTGATTTGGTATGTTGCTGTTGAATACTGGAAATTGAGTTTAATAGAAGTTATTTTCATCAATTATCAGACTAGTGAATTACAGTGTAACTACTAGTCTTATATACAAGCTGGATATACAGGAGATGCTCAGGGTTTTAGTGTATTGCTCTAAGTAAAGGTTTCAGTAGTGAGATATTGACAGAGGTCAGATAGGAGAACTCTGCCATGAAAGACCAAGTTTGATGAAAGTATTCCTATCATAGAAGACTAAATATCTAGGTTATTGCATTACTGCCATAAGAATATATCTTCAAAATGGGTAAACTTGACATATGATAATGAAACATTAAATTATGCAGGACCAATTGTAAATATGGTAGAGGTAAAATTGTTTTTCAAGAAACATAAAGAGAGAACATCAATAAATATGGTAGGAGAGTAGAAGTGGAGTATAATATTAGAAATGCCATAGTTAGCATACTACAATTTAGAGATTGATTGGAGAACAGGGGAAGTACAGATAACAAGATGTTCAGATGAGTGTAAAAATAAGTGGAGAACAAGATCAACAAAGCCAGAATGGCAAAAGCAGAAAGAGAAAGAAGAAAAGAAGAAAAAGAAGCAGAGAAAGAAAAAGAAAGAATTTAGAAAACTGATAGTAGAAGAAGAAATGAAAATAGCAAGGATGATTAAAGAGAAAGAGGAAGAAGAGAAAAATTTGATAGAGATTAGAATGGTAGAAGAAATAGTTCTTAGAAGATTCCATAAATATTTAAAGATATTTGAGAAGAAAGAGTCAGAAATGATGCTAACAAGAAAGACCTGGGATCATGCTATAGATCTCAGAGAAGAATTCATTCTGAAAAAAGGGAAGATATACCTATTATCTAGAATAGAGAGAGAGAAAGTACAGAAGTTTGTAAAAGATTAGCTGAGGAAAGGATATATTTGACCATTGAAATCACTATAGATGTCACTAGTATTCTTTGTGCCAAAGAAAAATAGGAAGAAGGAAATGGTGTAGAATTATCAATATTTGAACAGTTAGACAATTAAAAATAATTATCCATTGCCACTGATATCAGATTTGATGGATAGTATAGAGAAGAAGAAGATATTTATGAAAATGGATTTATGGTAAGGGTACAACAATGTGAGAATTAAGGAAGAAAACTAGTGGAAAGCAGCATTCTTGATGCTAGAAGGGACTCTGCAGCCAATAGTAATATTCTTTGTGTTGACAAACTCACTGGCAACTTTCCAGGTGATGATGAATGATCTGTTAAGAAATATGATAGAGGTAGGAGATATGGTAGCATTTGTTGATAATGTGATGGTGAGAATGGAGACAAAGGAGGGACATGATGAGATTATAGAAGAAGTATTGAGGAGAATAGCAGAGAATAATTTATTTGTGAAGCCAAAGAAATGTATGTGTAAAGTTGGAGAAGTTGGATTTTTAGGAGTAATGATAAAACCAGATAGAGTGAAAATGGAGAAGAAAAAGATTTAGGGAGTAATGAATTAGCTAGTACCAAGAAGTATAAAAGATGTACAGAAGTTTTTGCAATTGGCAAACTACTATAAATGGTTTGCCAAAGATTTTACAGGGATAGCAAAACCTATTTATGAGATGATAAGGAAAGAGGTGAAGTGAAACTAGGGAGAAAGGTAGCAAAGAGTGGTTGAAGGAGAGGTTTATGATGAAGCCAGTCTTAGTTACACTAGACCTAGATAAAAAGATGAGAGTAGAAGCAAATGTGTCAGATTTTGCTATGGAAAAATTATTGTCAATGAAGTGTGAAGATAAAAGTAGAGGCTAGTAGTTTATATTTCTAAATCATTGAACAAGACCAAAAAAACTATGAAATTCATAATAAAGGGATATTGGCTATTATTAGATGCTTAGAAGCATAGAAGCATTTCTTAGAAGAAGCCAAGAGTCAGTTTGAAATTTGGATAGATGACAAAAACTTGGAATATTTTATGAAAGCTTAGAAGTTGAATCAAAGACAGGCTAGATAGGTCTTATATTTGTTAAGATTTGATTTTGCCTTAAAGCATATAACTGGCAAGAGTATAGGATAAGCAGACAGTTTGAGTAGGAGAGTAAATTAGGCAGAAGAAGTGGAAAGAGATAATGAAAATTAGATAATGTTAAAAAAGAAGTGGTTAGGAATTAGAATGATGGAAAAGAGATAGTTGTTGATTGAGGGAGCTAAAAAAAAAATCATAGAAAAAATTAAAAAGTCAGAAGTAAAGGATGATGAGATAGTAAAAACAGCAAAGGAAATAAAAAATGCAAAAGTAAAAGTATTGAGAAATAATAAGTAGTAGATTGAGAATAAGTTAGTGTTAAAAGAGAGAAAGATATATGCTCCAAAGAATAAGGAGTTGAGATTGGAGATCATTTGGCTTCATTATGATATGCCAATAGTAAGACATAGAGGGTAATAAAAGACAGTAGAGTTGGTTACTAGGAATTATTAGTAGCCAAAAGTAACAAAGGAGGTAAAGCAATATATGAAAGGATATGATCAGTGTTAAAGAATGAAGAATAGAGCAGAGATATCAGTAGAAAAATTGAGATCAAATGGAGTACTATAAAGACTGTGGTAGCATATATTAGTGAACTTTATTACAAAGTTACCAATATCAAAAGGCTATAATTCAATTTTGGTGGTATATAATATATTTTTGAAAATGTTGCACTTTATTGTGATAACAGAAAAATAATAGTAGAGGGTTTGGCTAAGTTATTTAGGAATAATATATAAAAGTTATATAGATTGCCAGAGAGTGTGATATTGGATAGAGGGCCACAGTTTGTGGCAGGATTAATGAAGAAGTTGTGTAATGTTAGGAATAAAAATAAAGTTATTTACAGCTTTTTATCTACAGACAGATAGATAGACAGAGAGGAAAAATTAAGAATTGGAGCAGTACTTGAGAATGTACATCAATCATAGGCAAAGCAATTAGTTAGAATAGTTAACAACTATAGAGTTTGCCTTCAATAATAAAGTCTATACAGCTACAAAGTTGTTACTATTCAAAGTTAACTATAGTTGAGAACTAAGGATGAGCTTTGAAATAAGAAAAAAGAGAAAATATACAAAGACAAAAGAGTTTGTAAAAAAGATGAAGGAGATGCATGAGGAAGCAAAAACAATAATGTAGGAGATAGAGTATTGTTGAGTACAAAGGATTTGATGTAGTAGATGAGGAATAGAGAGACAAAGAAGTTGATAGAGAAATTTGTGGAACTATACAAAATTAAGAAAATTATATCAGAAAATGCAATAGAGTTGGAGTTACTAGTGTTGATAAAAATTCATCTAGTAGTTAATGTAAGTAAAATAGCAATATATCAGAAGCAGGTAGAGAGACAAAAGAAAATCCTACCTCTTCTAGTAGAAACAAAAGGAGAAAAGGAATATAAAGTAGAAAAGATATTGAATAGGTGAGATATGAGAGAGGAATCAAAGTACCTAATACAACTACTTATACTACCATCTTGTATGGTAGCACCTAGTAGTAAACTAGTGAATATAACACATATCTTCTCAAATATCTATCTGACTAACATCTATTATAAATATCTATACAATGAAGTCCAAGAAAATGACTAAACAATCTATCTCATGGGCCTCTTATTCCAACCATCCTAAGAAAAACACATTAGTCCCTACAAGCTCAAAAAAGACTAATACTGTACTTAATTCTTTTATGTTAGTAGATCTCCTGACTATAAATATGAATCATTCTTCATTTATTAGTTATATGAATACTGTTAATAGAGAAGCATTGTCAGCTTTGTTCTCTTCTTCCATATAACCTTCTTTCTCTTAAACTTCTGCAACCACTCAACCTACAGGAGTAAATGTGTCTGCAGCAAGGTAATTTGTAAGAATCAATATGCTTATATCTTATGAATAAGATATGAAAAGTAGTGCTGAACCCATGTTGGAATCTTTGGTACTATACAACAATAATCAACTAGCAGACCTAGATCTTTGAGATGGCCTCTTTACTCCAGTTTCATTACTTGGGATTAATAAATTTACCAGAACTAATATTTAAAACATTACATGTTTGCTTTTCAGGATAGGAACATTTATTAAGTAATATTCTCTTGGTAATAAACCTGCAAAAGATTTTCTGGAACTAACAGATATCAGTTGTGTAGGTTGGCATTTCATTAATACAATTTATAAGTCTGGCTAGAATTATCTCAGTATGAATGAAAATACCAAAATGTTTTAACAATATGTATTTTTACACTTTATCAGGAACTCTTTAGCAGTTCTTAAAGTCCCTAAATCTAATCCTTCTCTGAGCCCAGCAAAGTTAAACAACAACAAATTGGCTTTACTTATCAATAATAAGAAGTCATATATATAGGCTTTAAAGATCAGCATCAAAGATATTATTCATATTAAGGATATGTTTCTAACTGTATTATCCAAGAAAACTGTTGAGATAAACAATATTATCAACAAATCCAAACTAGTTAAACCCAAGATCAACATGACTACCAAGAAACCCTCAAAAAAACAGGTCTATGAGTGAAAGCAATATAATAATCACTGAAAGTAATACAAGACTTTATTAAAAGTCCTCATCTACTATAATCAAAATTATATCTAAAAATTCTAGGTCTTTCCTACTATGCAGAAAATACTAATAATCCAATTACTTCTGAACTAGTTAAAGAAGTTATTAAAAAATCACATATCTTCAACAATATTGTCCTTACTTCAAAGTCTTGAATTATCAAGGCCTCTTCTTACTCTGATTTAGCTATAGTTTGGATTGACATATGGGACTCACAGAGAAGGTTTAAAGCCAAGAATATTATCAACCAATGATTTAATATATTACTACTACTTGTAATACAAACATGAATTCTGGTATTTTATAGTACAAGAACTGTTGAAAATAGAGATATTCAATACTTAGTTGCTGATCACACATTTTTAGATATTTCAAATATAATGGACCTTATAAATCTAAGCATCATAGGGAGAAAGTGTGGTACTACAAAGAAAACTCCAAGATAAACCTACCAAAGCTTACTACTAAGAAAGGTGTGCTTTGTTCTTATGTTTTCAAGTACATTAACTGCAAGAGAAACTATTAAGTGGATAGCAATTCATATCCTTATTGGCAAAACCATTTTAACAAAAAGTGGTATGGTAGAAAACAACAAGAACTCTATGAAAGTAGAATACAGTAATGTAGTGATTCTGTTATTTTTAGATATAGTTTTCATTTTCATTTTCAATTTTACATGTTTGCTTTTAAATGTATATAACTATATAGTAATTACTACAGACTTGTCAAGAATGAAGAAAGTAGACTTAACATTTTTCCTATTTTCTTTTTTCATTTTTATTTTATTTTTGATTTATTTCCTTTTATTTTAGAACTAGGGTTAGGGTTAGAGTGACAAGATCATGCTGTTACATAGCAGGTCATATCAGATGACATAGTCACAAGTCACATGATGCATAGAAGAATGTAGAAGGTTCTAGAAGGATAACATCATACAATGTATGATATACATATTGGCCTTAAGACATATACATAGTCGTTTAGAGTAGGCTAGAAATAGCTTGCACAGACCATTAGGTATTAGTATATAAGGTAGACAATTCTGTATAGAGTTCTCTATTGAGTTCTTTTGTATAAACCCTATACAAGGTTCTTCTTTTAGATCAACACTAAGGCTTTTAAGTTGTAACAAGACTTCTATTACACTTTGTGTTATAAATTGTTGATAAAAAAACCAAAGTACCTAATAAGGTAAAAAAGATATATAGTAGAAGAAGATACTTGAGAAGGATTGGAAAATTTAGAAAATATAATGGACTTGGTAGAGAATTTTGAGAAAGAAATTAAAGAAGAAGAAATAAAATAAGAAAAAAAAAGAGAAAAGAAAGAGTGTTGAATTCAGAAGTAGAGGTGTTTAGAAAGAGTAAGTTGCTAAGGAAGTATACAGCAAAGATTTTGTTTGGATAGAATAATAGGAAGTTCAAAAATAAGTATTTGAAGAAGTTAGAGAGAAGTTAGGTAAGATAGAAAGGGAAAGAGGAGCAAGTTTTTCCAGAGGTGGAACTTTGAAAAGGAGGTACTATTATAGTATACTTGGATACTAACAATTTATTTTAATTTTATTTTTAGATGATGAAAAGGCATATGACTATGGTTATATGATAAATTACATAACATGATATTATAGGCCTAGATTTTGGGAGAAAAGGCTGGAAAAATAATGTTAAGGTATATGTTAATGGTATGTTTATCTTATAATAGATATATAAACATTAGAGTAGGGTTATTTACCATTAGCATAGACTATATGTACTTGTATAAATAGTATAGGAATACATTAGAGACTTTTTGTTGAGTTCTCTTGTGATCCTCATGAGATACTTTCTTATTAAGTTTATCTTAGTGATGCTATTAGTCTTTATAACTAGTAGTTGTTATAACACTAATACAACATAAAGAAAACACAAGGTGTAATAGTTATAAGTCATATAATAAAACAAACTCTAATATATCCAAACTATAGAAAACATGAAACAAATATGAGGTAAAAATTTGTAAAATATAAAGTATAATTATTTGTAACAATCATGAGTTTTAATTGCTATAATACTTCCATGATAGATAAGCTTTATTTAGAGATTCTTCTGCTTTTATGACCTATCTAGTATAGATCAGTCAATTTATCATAATGTTATATTCTGGTTATATCCAAACCCATAGGTAATATTTATTCTTTTATCTATACTTACAGTTATTATCTAATATAGATTAAATTTATTTATTTCATGTTAATTACTTTTCAGATATCACTTTTTTTTTTTTAAATCAACAATTTATAACACAGGACATAATAGCAGGCCATGGTAACTACTAAGTTGTTATAAGACAAGAGTGTGGACAGACTTTAGGTAGAGTTAGGGTTAGGACAGATATAGAACAGTAGTAATTATTAGTCTACAATGGATGGAGAGCACATGACCTGGAAGTCATGTGACAGA
>Ga0157363_1005494_pt1 | contig 11828 bp, 6 predicted proteins | sample AttsexASBM1_FD_111477 | JGI IMG/M metagenome (GOLD analysis project Ga0157363, IMG submission 111477) | Fungus gardens microbial communities from leaf cutter ant in Ribeirão Preto, State of São Paulo, Brazil - Atta sexdens ASBM1 | ecosystem: Host-associated > Fungi > Mycelium > Unclassified ...
AGTTACTCTCGGATCGAATATATCGCATGCAAATATTCTTACATCGTAACAATTGAATAAAAAAAATAGTCAAAATTATTTTCAATTAATTAATTATTGAATTTACTATTAAATTTACTTAAACTTAGTGTATATCTTTTAATAATTTAATCCTTTATTATTCTTAAGTGGTTACAAATATTTAGTTCGAAATCACAAATGCCTAGTACGATTTAAATTTAGGCTTTCCAAACGAATTACTTAATTTCATATAAAAAAAACAAAAATGACGTCGAGTGTACATCCAACTGATCACGTGATCTCTGCCTCCTAAACAGAGTGCGGAAGTTCGTTACAATGATCAATCTTTTCCTAATTGAGCGAGCTGAAATTTGTTCAGGTTCATCAATCAATCGAGTGACGCAAATAAAAAAATTCAAAGAGAAAATATATATCTATATTCTAGTGTCTTAAACAGAAAATTAATAATTTTGAAATGGACTAATAAAAACTAATTCACCGCAATTGTTTTTAGCGTATAATCTTTAATTGATCTTCTCTGCTTTTTTAGAATTTCTTTCAATCTTTTTTTTTCTCGATCACGAAAACTTTGTTATGTTGGCTTCCATTGTTATAAATTTTTTAAAAATCAACTCAATTCAGAATTCATTTTGGTAGATTTGGTCCTTATCTTTCGAATGATTACTCTTAATAAACTGTAAAAAAAAGATCACGAAATTCAACTCAAATGAGGTAAACCAACTCAATCTCAGAGTTAAATATGGCAAACTAACTGTCAGGTTGCGTCAAGAAATATTTTAACATTCCTTTAATATCTTTTTTGTATTAAATAAACATTGAATTAATTTTTATAAAATATTTATAAAGTTGATTAAATTATTAATAAATTATTAATAAATTGGTAGTAAATGAACATAATTGTATTGTCAATAAAAATACTTTATGAACACGAAGAAATAAATCTATAGCAGAACAGACTGATTTTAACATTTGACTGGACTATTCTATAAAGTAACGAGAACTCAATAAATTGTTGAGTAATAATTTTGAGATAATCTCTTCTTTGTCTTCGAGTGAAATAGATTTAATAATTTCTAATAGGGCAATTCATTCAATTTATTTGATCCCGTTACTTTGTAATTTAATTAATTGAAATTTTCTATCATATAGATCGATTGATTAGTATCCTGAAAAAAATGTTTGTCGCCATGATGTGGCAAAGTGCACGAAAATGGTTAATAGTTTAATCTTAAAAATGTTTTTTTTTCTCAACTACATGAACAATGTTGACACATGACACTCAGCAACGATTTTCGGAAAGACTTCAACATTTCACAATTTAAAGAAAGTTTAGACGAAATAGCAGTCTACTTCGATACTCTAATATAAACAATAATTTATTGCGAAGCTTTTTTAATTATTAATAGACTGATTATTTATATCATTGACGTGTATCGGCAGTGGTTTGATAGAGATGAGATAATACCATTATTTCTAATATATGTAAAATATATGTAAAAATATATGTAAAAATTTATTAATAAACTTTGTAAATCAATTGAAGGCGCGCGCTTGATCACGGTTACACCATCCTAATCAACTGGTTGCGTTTTATCCAAGAATAAAATTAACTACCTCACATGGAAACATTGCGAATACTAAAATAATAAAAAACATACGAGTACCGTATAATATAATCTTATACATCTCTTTATCACATGGATTCATCTATATATACTGAGAATGACTACAAAGTTAACCAAACATGTTTACAACTTAATTACTTAATTACTTAAATATGATAGATACAATTCAATAATAATCGAAATTAATCGCGCACGTATTACAGCGGTAATTTCCTATTAGCCAAATTTATTATTATATTTTTTAATTTTTTTTTTTAAAGATCCAGTGGGACAAGGAATGGCAGTACCTGAGTAAGGTCCTTTAACCTGCATAATCTACGAATAAGATTTTATCTAATGAACAGGAGTAATATGATATTGGATCGTAGGAACATTCAGGATCCATAGTGGAACAATAGGGGAAAACTTTTAAAAAACCCCTCGCAGGATTGCAGGCTGTGACAATCACATAAACTAAGATTTTACTGCAAGCAGCGACATGAGAATAATGAAGTGAACGCTGAAACATATCAATCGAAGCAGATGACACGCTCCCTAGAATATTTGGGGCAATCATGCCTCTTAATGGATACAAATGCAGGAAAAATTACACATGTATATACAAGGCGCGAACGGAATCAAATTTTGAGTCCACGGATCGAGCACGGAGTCACTCGACGGTTTTGCACTATTTGACCATCTTCGCTTTCAATAATTTATTCAGTTCCTATTACTTTTAAGTTCCTGTTACTTTTACGTTACATTCATGTTCATTTACTACTAATAATGATTTAGTTTCAACTTTGTAAATATATTTATGATTGTACCGGCCTATCATTGAATTACGTAAATAATTAGTTCAATGTACCTTTCTCTATTGATTTGATCTCCATGTATGATGATGCAGATTTATTATTATACGCAGTATAATTATACGCAATTAATTAATCCTTGTGGTATGAGTTGAATATCTAATATTAATATAACCATATTTCAAAGCGGTCAATCATATACTTTAACTAAATTTTTACATTGTATTATATGTGAAGTTATTCATCTAATTAGTGAAGTAATTCGTCTAATTAGGGTTTTATTCTTCTTGACTTGATTATGCTTCACTTAACTCAAATCGCGCAACCTTCAGATTTAATCCTTTCCATTTTGAGTATTTTTTAGTGTAGAAAATAGCGGTAGCTAATTTATAAAATGATATAAACTGTTTAATATATTACACGAAATATTAAAATGTGTAAGTGACAGAAAAGTGTTGCTGTTACCGTGTCGGAATTCGAACTGAGAACGTAAACTGGTCTCCGTAAGTCTCCGAATAATATTAGGTATCAAAATATTGTTAAAAATGATTTAAAAATTTTGATATATTCAATAGGGGGGGGGGGGAGAAAACCCAACAACTAAGATCACAAAAATTTGAATTATACTAAAAATTTTAATCATTTTTAATCCATTATTAGTCAGAAAGCGTTGAGAAAGAAGCAAATACAGCCGCGGAGAACGCAGTAAACGCGAAGGTTACTCATACAACAAATATTAAGATGAAATCACATGATGCTCGATTTCTTGAATGATAAGCATACATACTTACTTTGATGCATACAGTCTGATAAATAACTATGAACGTTTGATAAATAACTATGAAATTAGCAATTATTTCTTTTGATTAATGCAAGGAAATAAGCTATGAAGTAATCCATAATAAATATAAAAATCATTTATATGCACTGTATGAACGAATTCTAGCATACATCAGAGTAGGCATGATTGTATGCATGCTACCATTCAAGAAATTGTTCAAAAGCATCGCGTGATTCCATCTTTACATTACGTTCAGTTGTTTCTTTTTTATTATTGTTTTTTTTTCTCTCTACAAATAATTTCGAATCAAGATCTATCAATAATTTTTCTTTATTTTAACGCTGTAACAAAAAAACATATTTTGATTAGTTTTTGGTACTCACGAGAACATAAACTGATCTCCGTGAGCCTTCGAATGATGTTATGTATCAAAATATTGTTAGAAACGTTTTAAACATTTCGATATTATTCAACAGAAAAGACATGCTTGATCGAGAAATTCTGTATCAATTTGTAAGATGCCATTTTTCTGCCAAAATTTGTAAGATGCCATTTTAATGTCAGACTTTGTCCGCCAAACGCGCGACAAATCTTGTTGGAAACGTACACATGGATTCTCGATACATATATTTCACTCGTCATAAGATTAATGATAGAACCTTTAAAAGCAGTTTTTTTTACCGTTTCTTCATATCGCTTACACATATAAAGAGAAATAAGACAAATATATAACGCATTTACAATTATATATTGAATTATAGTTAAACGATGGCTCTAAAATGTAATTACTTTAAAATTCGTAAATGTATTTAAACGATCGCTAAACCGAAAAATTTTTAATTGTTAGAATCATAACGACAAATAATAGTGACAAATAATAGTGACAAAAGTAATAAATATTTCGCGAGAGAAGATTCGGGAAAGTCACGAGCGACCGGTTTGGAGAATACAAAATCGAGGAGTCGGGGCGCCGAGTAACTCGCCCCTCAAGGATGTGTTCCAAAACTTAAATCTGTCAATTCTGAATATCCTTTATCTTTATTCAACATTTGATGACCAACAAGGATAAATGATACTTAAGTTGATAGAGTTGAATTTTGGAACGCAACTCAGTGGGTCTTGATGTTGGTAAATTTATTTTGGTTTTCCGACTCCGTATAGGGGTCACAGTATCATGCGTATCAATTTTAGCTTTAGACCCTCTTCGGAGACAGAGGCTTACTTATGTTTTTGCACTTGATAATAGTTGCATTATTACTCTTTAGAGTTTGTCAACATTCAAGGAGACTTACAATTTAAGGGGATGTTAAAGTCGTTCTACTTTATCATCATTTCCACTCGATAAAAAAATCTCCGAATTGGATTTACGGATTATAAAATAAAATTGTTATTACAGAAAAGTACGCACAAACAGGACCTCAGCTGTACTAGATTTCATGAGAAAATCGAAAAAAAGTTAAAAAGTTCATTTACTTTTACTTGTACAGCTATCACCTCAGGTATATTTGCTTAATATAAGAGTTTTATGCCCGTATTCATAGACTACACTGTTAGAAATGTTCTTATATTTAATTAACTTTTAAGTTACACAATTTAAATTTAATTTCATGACATTACATTAAATTTAATATATTTATAACTAAAAAGTATATTTGTGTACATAAAATTTAATGTATTTTTCATAAAAATTTATGAAATTTATGAAACATACTTTTCATAAAATTTTATTAAAAGTACATTAAATTTCATAAATCATTCATTTCATTTAAGTTACTACTGTAACTTAATTTTCAGTTAAATCATATTACTTTTAATTTCGTTCATAACCACGAGCTTCAGTTACATGTAAATGAAACTCGTGGTTACATTTCTAACAGTGTATGTAGTATTTACATGCATTGATAAAATCGTTTTAGTAAAAACTGGTGTTAGATATTATTAAAATCGTTTTAGTAAATCTAAACTTCTTCTAAAACAAATTATTAATTCGTTTTAAGAAAGCCATGTAAACGGTCTTTAATCAGTTTAATGTATCCAAATTCGATGTTACCAACTTTAAATCTTAAGGTTAAGAAATGACAAAGGATATTTCATCTCAAGTTTCGTATCAAATTTTATAAAACTACTTTATTTTTGTGATGGGGCTAAAATAAACCTAATCGTGTAAAGATTTTCTGTCGTTTGAATCATTTAACTGTGTTTAGAATACAACAATTCCCTCTGAAATTATTAAATTAGTCAAGTATTACATTGATTACGGACTTAAAACCTTCTCTCTAAATTTGAATCAGTAGATAATTACTGATATTAGTGCCAAGTATGCCACTAATCAGTGAATTAAATGTGAGATCCCTAATCTTTATTTGGTGACCTAATCTTGTTTTAGTTCAATGAATATTGGAAGATTGAAATTAACGTAAATATCAATATTTCAGTTATCTAATGCTCAAACATTTTTCCTTTTTTTGTTGAACTTCACTGATTATCAATAAAAGTATACCACTGGGTAATTAGTGACTATCCACTGATTCAAATTTAGAGAGTTTGTAATTTATGTAATTGGTAAAATAATTCCACTTGTCAAAAATTTTTTTATACTTGTTGTTACCACTCATTTAAACTTCTTGATTTTTTTTCGCGTGAAGATTATATTGTAACCGGGATTGATACATACAGGTCCACTAGCATATTATAGCGACATTGGTTGAATGTCGATACATGTGAAAGCAATGTGCACAAAGATGATTGTCTGTCGAAATTTGAATGTAGTCCTTATAGAAAAAGATCTAAGGACAAGTGTTACTTCAATAATCACGAAATTTGGATATTACGTTTAAAATAATTTTATCTATATATAATTAAAATTTCAAAGACCCTAGCGGTACCGAAATGAAAATATTCACTTTCAAAGTTTCGGCTTTTAACACGTAAACTCCTATACCAAGTCTTGCCGAAGCAACATTTTAATACTTTGCGACGAAAATCGATAGATTTAAAAAAAAAAAATATGTAAATAAATATGAAAATATTATAAGAATCTTATTTAAAAAATAGGAAAGCCTGACGATTTCTGAATTAAAGTAATTGAGTTTGTAATTTGATGGAATTTTTCTTCTTGTAGGCCGAACGGCGAGACGGGACATGCTGTTGTCATATTTCAACTGTCTTCAATGTGAACTAATGTTCGTACATACAGAAATTACATTTATGCGTGTGTGTGTGTGTACATTCGTCTCAAAAATTTCTCGTGCGGAAGCATATTCGTAAGTTATATCATGATACAAAGACAAGGGTATGCTCGTCCGATGATAACCTATTGCATAGATATAAAACAGAGGGAGTAAATACGTGACTAACAAGTTACGCAATATGGTCGCAAATTACGATTGCGAGCACATTTGTTAATAAAATTATTATATTTGATTAATAATAAAATCAAATATATTAGCTAAAAAACAGTAGCTAAAAAACAAGTAGATTAACATGAAATGTAAAACAAAAGGCTGTAAAAATTATTAGCGAAAAACAAAAAATAGTCTTAAAATAAATTAAATATTTTTCGAAAGACGAAGCGCGATTTGTGTTATATGAGGTGAAGTCTGCAAATCAAGACATTTTTGTTATCAAAGGTATTATTTCATATTACATTTAGTTTAAACAATAGTTTAAATAATATTATCTCGAAAAAGGATAATTTTTAATAACAAAAGAAATTATTTTCTATAATCTAATGCATTATTCTTTTCTAAATTTGTTCAGTTTAAATATAATGAAACAATTTTTTTACAATCGTTCACACTACTGAATGCTTTTAAAATTTTATTTTTTAATTAAAACGTTGTAATTATTATAGACTAATATAATTAAATAATTATTAATAATAATAATATTAATTAATAATATTAATATAAGTAATAAAATAATTAATCAAATTACAGAATGCATAAAATTTTTATTTATTATTTCTTTTAATTTAATTGTTTCTTTTTATATTATAATATTTTTGTATTTATATTGTTTTTCAATATTTATTTTTTTTTAATTTATTTTTTTTTAATATTAAATTTTTTGTATTTGTTAAAATATAGAAAGAAGCGCTGTAAGTATACTGATAAATAATACATTCGAATTTACCACGAAACGATGACGTAACTTGTCAACAATTCTGATTGGCCGTTCGAATATCACGTGATTACATCATGCGCATTAGACATACTCTTGTTTTTGTATTATGGATTGTACGCGATTAATTTTCTAACATTTACGATTGTAACTAGAGAAATACCTTAATGTAACAAATATGAAGAAGCACAAGACAAATGAATTTATAATCTGTTGTGATTATAAATTCAATGATTTTGATGATTGTGATATACGTTCCCCTTTGTAAATCATCATATCCAACTAAAGCAACTTAAATAAAATATTAAAAAAAAAAGAAAACAGAGAAGATCCAAGTATTATGCACAAAATATGACCAATATGTTATCTACTGCATCAAATATAAAGAGCCATATAAAGAAGCATAAGAAAATTTATAATGTGTTGTGATGATTGCAAATACACGACGCTATGCAAACTATCATATCAGATTAAAGCAACCTAAACATATATTAATGTAAAGCATAAAAAAAAGAAATAGAGAAAATTCAAAAGTACTATGTACGGAATGTAACGAACATGTTAATGCATTAAATATGAAGAGATGTATGAAGAAGCATAAGAAAGATAAATATTAATGATTGCGAATACATGACTCGCTATATAAACCATCATATCCGACTAAAACAACCTAAACAGTATTAATGTAAAGCATAAAAAAAAAGAAACGAAGGAGTAACTAATTTGACGAAGCGATCAAATCATTAAATTTATGTTATTCTATATTCATGTTTTGGCTCTAGCGAGCACATTGGAGGAGAATGAGTAGAGATCCTAAAAGTAGAGCTCGGCCAAAGCTCGGCATGATGTTATAAAATCGGAAATCACATGATCTTGGAAATGCGTGCCAATATATCAACGCCAATTTCAAGAATTATCTTGACAGTAAACTGATGTCGCTTCTCTTACTTACAATCAAGAAGTCCGAATCATATCCAGTCGTGTTATCAAACACTGAATTAACATTAAGAACAGAATTTCGAACAATATTCCTCTTTCCAGTTTCTTATTTTTTTATTGTAGACCAAAGCATTGTTATTCACATATCGGAATTTAATTCTCTGTTCCTAATTCCTAATAAGTATTTAATTCCTTACTCTTGTATTTAATTCCTACTCTTTATTCCTTCTTGTGTGTCTGCACTTAATAAAATAATATCTTCATTTTGTTACAAAAATGTCATATGTGAAATATACGTAACTAAATCGAGTGGCAAGGCATATGAAGAAGCACTTTAACTCAATTATATTTTTATATCCGAGGAATGTAGAAAAAGATACTATCGATCAGATGAATTAATAGAACATAAAAAAAAAACATCAATGTGAATAATAAAGAAGTTTAAAGCCTATAATGATTGAAGCATATTTGTCAATCAAACTTTTAAATGCTAGAGTATGAACGGAGAGTTTGTAGATCAGATGAGCTAACAGATCGCCAAAAAAACATAACATTTATCTAGGTCATAATCCTGAACAAGATAGTTTAGCCGTCGATCGGAGGTTCTGTTTAAAAAACTCAAAGCGACCTCGCTCTGATCTTCACAACGCCACCCAAGGTCGAACCAATGGCATCATCTTATATATCCTTTAAAGTTCCAAAACTTTTGTCTGAAACATTTTTCCTTCAAATGCACTTCAAGAGATATTTAAGATCAATGTGATCGAATATGATCGATTAAAATGGGATATATGTGAGGAATATATATCACGAAATCATACCTATTGAAACACATAAAGAAACATTTTCCGGAAAACTACATTGTCAAATGCAATGAACGAAAATTTCACAGGATTTAATAAATCACTGAAAAAAATAAATAGAATACGCCCAAAAGTATTATGAAAAGTATGAAATATAACCCATACAACACAAAAGATTGCAGCAATATTACTGCAATGTTGCAAAATTGCAGATTGCAATATGTAACATTGCAGAGATATTATAGAAATGTAACTTAACAATATACCTGCAAAATGTCAGTAATATACCTATAATATTTCAAAAACTTGCAAAACTAATATAATACAATATAATAGTAATATATAATAATAATTCTTTGATTGTTAATAATAATATAAAAATATAATTTTTTACAATATTTTTATAATATTTTTACAATATAGTAGTTTTTTAGTTTAACAGCCGTTTTTATGATATAATAATTAATATAATCCATTTTTATATTTAAAATTTATTAATTTATTATTTGACGGTCATTTCATTAGCTAAGTTTTATGTTTATTTTAAAATAGAAAAAAATAAAATAATATATTATAATATTATTACAATTAGTATAAAACTATCTATAAAGGAGTCCTCAGATGCAGATTAGAATATCAATTATCAATTTTAGAAGAGACATATGAAAAAACATATGGATAAAAAGTATATAATCCATTGTGATGATTATGAATACATAACTCGCTATGCAAGTCATATCCAACTAAAGCAATCTAAACAATACATAGTATTAGTGTAAAACATAAAAAAAGAAAACAGAGAAAATCCAAAAGTGTTATGCACGAAATATGATCAATATGTTATCTACTGCATCAAATATAAAGAGCTATATAAAGAAACATAAGAAAGATAAATGTATAATTTATAGGGTTGGCAGTAGTGCGTTACTTGTAACGTTGTTACTTTGTTGATCGTTACCTTGTTACAATAACAATTTGATAATGATGTGAATTTTTGATGGTAATGTAATATCAGAGTTTGAAAAATCAATCGTTACTTGTAATGGATTGAAAAAGTCATTCGTTATTGAAAAAAATAATCACTTTTTCCATTAATTTGTAACGCGACTATTTGAGGGGCTCTCAGCTGTCAATCCGTTTGCTCCCCTACACGTAATTTATAATAGTTAGGACAAATAAAGAAACCTCACGCCCATTCTCGAATGGCCCGGGCACTGCGTGATAGAAGTGCGAATGTGGATTCCGGCTGTGCAGAGGCGCCAGAGAAGCTGGATCTGCGCGCAATGTTTTGATACCTCCTAGAAGTACATCTGATGAAATGAGTGAACACGGCAGTCAGGCTGAGTACGGCAGCCAAGAACTTGCCGCCAATGACTTGCGAGCACTGCGGGCGAGCATTCCGGAACAAGCGTGGCCTAGGGGTACACATTGTTCATGCCCACCCAGTAAAGACAAACAGTGCTGTGAATGTTGATCGCGTAAAGACCAGATGGTTAGCAGAGGAAGTCTCATAACTCGCGCTGAGACTACAGTTACCTCAGCCGAGGGAGTTCTTTTCATGAATCAATATTTTCAGGAATTTCCTCATCTCGAAGCCATTAAAAATAAGTGTCGACAGGAGACTTATCGCGAGGTGGTTAGAAGCTTCTACTAGGAGATCCAGTCGCAAGCGACTATGATCGATGAGGGCAACGGAACGTTGCAGCGATGATAGAAGCTGCTAGTATCCCAGACACCATAGAGACAGCTATCAATAACAGTATACATCAGTCCTTCATCCCAACAGGCCGCTGGAAAGCTTCAGATCCATATTTCCGAACTTATAATGCAGAATTTCGTCCCGTAGTTATGAGGCTGATATTCTCGTTGACATAGCGAGAGTAGCGTCTGAGATTGATGTCTCGGCTATTGAAAGATGATTGAGACGGATCTTCCCATCTCCTACTGTGCACCTTCAATAGCGCGCAATCAATTAAACGGCGCAATCCTCCTAACAAACGAGAGAATAGGGAGCAGAAGAGGAGTTACTTTTTTATTCGCGTTACATGTACCATGCAATAAATTTGGATTAAAAAATCTTGTGACAGCCTCTCTGATGGATAGAGGCCACACTCAGTCTAATTCCTTCCAGGAATTAATCCCAGAGTCGAGTCATGCAGGCTCCTCACGCAAACGAGGATGACTAAGGCAATCTAAACAATATATTAATGTAAAGCATAAAAAAAAAGAAACAGAGAAGATCCAAAAGTGTTGTGCACAATATATTAAGGTACAATTTCATGTAGCGAAGTTTCGCTGGCGAAGATCCCTCCTCCTCCCACTCCGTCGATTCATGCGAAAATACGAGCTTCGCTCATAGTTCAACACTGTCGAATTATGAAGAACACAACGAAGCCTAACCTGCTACTTGCTTTCTTTAATATTATAATATTATAATATTATAATATTATAATATTATAATATATTATTATATTATTATATTTATTATTATTATATTTTATATATATATATATATGGGTCGTTTGATAAATTTGATAAATTTCCATGAAATGGCGCTACAATCCATTTGATGACGCGACATCTCAAAAGATCTACTCTTCGAACCTCTTCAGGCCAAATTTCAGCCAGAAAGGACGCATAATTCACGTTTGGTAGTCATTTGAAGTAGGCTGTCTCAAAGTCTGCAAAATACTCATTGACGGCGACAATGACTTCCTCATTTGATGAGAATTTCTTCCCACCGAGC
>Ga0157363_1005495_pt1 | contig 11826 bp, 4 predicted proteins | sample AttsexASBM1_FD_111477 | JGI IMG/M metagenome (GOLD analysis project Ga0157363, IMG submission 111477) | Fungus gardens microbial communities from leaf cutter ant in Ribeirão Preto, State of São Paulo, Brazil - Atta sexdens ASBM1 | ecosystem: Host-associated > Fungi > Mycelium > Unclassified ...
AAGTATTGAATTTTCTCCGGTTTCTTTTAGTTCTACTTGTTAATCAAAAAAATACAGCCTTGGCTATAAATATAAAGCACTCTCAAAAAAATTATTTCCTCAAAAGAGTACAATAATAAAAGTCAAAAGAAGAATAAAATAATTCAATTGCTTGTAAAAATAAAATGTATTTCAATAAAAATAGTTTTTAAATTTATTTTTCGTTATGTATAAAACGTTTACGTCAAACTTTCAGGATGCTTTATATACAAGACTAAGGCTGTTAAAAGATAAAACCAGATTTTTCTCTGCTACATATCTTCTACATTTTGAAAAATAGAAAATAAAATGTACGTTGTGTACACTCTATTTATTCAAAATTAATCGATATAAAAAAAACCTCTATATAAAAAAAGTATAAAATCGATCAGAACAAATATAATATCAATAAGGTTTTTCCTTCTTTACAGATCACATTGTAATAATATCAAGATATTTAATGGACAGTTATCAATTTTATTTTAATTTCAATAATTGTTAAATATCTTAGATTAATAAATTTATATTCAAGCTAATGGTAAGATATTTCATAACTACGCTTATTAAATTTAACATGTGCTGCACATCAATCAATAGCTAAATTTTAAACTAATTATATTTAATGCACGTTTTAATTAACATTTTCGTTTCTAAGTTTTATTTATATAACTTCAATGTTAACGTGACATATGAAAATGACATGGTCAATTTAACATCAAATCCGGAGTAATAATTTGAAAATTGATATTTTGATTTAAGATATTGTTCTGAAAAAAATTTCTAAATCTTAATTGATCTACTTTTATGATATATATATATATATATATATATATATATATATATAAAATCTATTTTTTTATAATACTAACTCTAAACATTTGCGCACAGAAATAAATATTTACTCGATAAAAAAGTAGTGAAATCAAATTAATGAGTCTTGTACTAAATAAATATATGTTTACATTTAATTAATATTATTTAAACAAATATATATTATAAATTTAGTACATTTTTTCAGTGTAGGTGTTATTATTAAATAAAAGTTTCTAAATCTGTATATTTGCATGATTGTACTTTGGCTTTAAATAGTTTCGAATTTTTAATAAATTTAACTTGTCTTATGTTATATTAAGTTTACGTTTCGACACTTTTATTGCAATTTATCGTGATGATTACGAAATATAAACTGATAAATGACGGTTAAATAAATACCGCGTTATACCTTTTTCAATCTATTTAAACACTTCTCCCAAATGATATAAAAATATGCTATTGCACTCAGCAGAATGGTTTCGCCTTCTAACTCATAATGAAAACATCGCGCAATCCGTTTTGGGAATATATCATACACTTAGCAGTTGCTCATGTAATATTCGTGGAAAATCGATGCGATTCATCTTTCCATTTACCATCCAGATAGTTAAATGAACAGATGAAATCTGTCAATCATTCACAATCGTGAATCATTCACGAATTCGATGCTATCTTAAAACGTAAATAAAAGACGCATAAAGTAATGCAATTAAATTCTTCGTGTTAAATTCCTTTTATTTATTCATTCCTTTTTAGCATCGTGACACTATTCTACTATCAAAATTGTGAGGTGAAAGGTTAAGGATGTATTAGGTCTCTCTCTGCAAAAAGTGACTGGAATTAAAAATTTAAATCTTCCATATAAAAATGAATATTATAAACAATTTAACGTCAATATTTATATTTAACAACTTAATAATTTGAATGAAAATTGTCTCATTTCATCTTAATTATTTTTTAAAAACACACATCTACTTCTTAATGAAATAATTTCTTATCGATATTCTAAATTGTGCCGCCAAACTATATTACTTTCAAACACAATGTTCATAGACAAATTTTCATATTAAAATCAAATTTAATTTTGTTAAAAAATACATGCAATACATCCTTAAGCTCGTGATTCGCATTAATCGTTTCCCTTGAATCGTGTCTCTCGAATGATTGTTGAGGGGAAGAAAATGAAACGTTTTGCAGCAGACACGAGAGCGAGCTTATACGTACCTGTGCCGGGCATAGTCATGATCAGTTCCTGATGAAGCGTGAGGCCACCACCCGCGGACAGACCGGAGCCCAGATTCACACCCAGCACGCCGTGCTCCTTCTCGTACCGCTTCAGATCTTGTGCATCCTTCGCTCCTACGTGCCAGCGTGCGGCGACGAGATGGGTAAGTAAGAAGGCAGAGAAAAAAAGAAGACACGCCGCTTCAGTTTTCTCCCGTCTTTTTTCTTTTTGCCGGGCTTCCTCGTGCTCCGCACATGCCTCTCGCTCGCCCGCCCCACGCGCCCGCTCTACGTAGTTTAAATTTGTATAGGAGCAGAAGCTGGCCGAGGGGTGTACGGATCACTTAGCGAGGAGGTGCGAGAATCGTCACCGTATACTCCGGACTTCTAAGCGCGCAAACATACGTCTCAATACTCAATACATACTCGTTTGCAAGTAGATGTACGCATAAACGTACGTACATATGTACACCTCGTGTCCGTACATGCAAGCGTATGTGCCACGGCGTACGTCATGTGCATACGTGAACGCATTGCGCATCGTTGTATCGCGGAGGGTGTCCATCTCACAATCAGATCAGAACACCACCCACACTACTCTATGTGTCAGATCGCAGGTATCGCACGTCGTTGTGCATTGTCAAAGATGCTTACGTAATTTACGAGGTAAACTAGTTTAGTCAGGTACAATCACAACGTACGACGCGTTTTCTGCGTCGACCAAGGAGGAAAAGACCACTCGTTAAAAATTTCCACCCATGGAGAACGACAAATGCGCAATGGAATAAATGTGATGGAATAAATGCAATGCTACGCGAAAAATATAGAAAACACTGTAACAGCTCGTACAAAACGGTTATTATTAGTTTTGACATTTATATTGACGTTTATATACGTGATAAATTTTTCGTAAAATTAGACGTTTGATGCAAAGATTTTTTTTTATTGATTAAACGATCTTAAAGTCGTACTTTTTCTAAATTTCTGTGTAAATGTTAATATTTAAAAAAAAAACCAATAAAAAATATTATTGTTTATTGTATGAAAAAGAAATTTCCTGGAAGATCTTTTCACTGCACATTTTATACAAATTCGTTATTTAATAATTTGATTTAAATATTCATACTTTCAATAATAAAATTAATGCAGAATAGAATATATAAAATATTCTATCAGTTTCGTTTGTGTGCCCATAGATATAAAGTTATATAGAGATACCGAGAATCAATATTGAATTATCAAGCCATCGTGTAGTAAAACTTAACTGAATGAATATCTTTATATGAATGAATTTTATGACAAGTCATTTTATGATAGATCTTCTTATTCGCGTTATAGAACTTAATGATTTTATTTTATTATATACAATTTGATGGTTCTGGTGTTTATAAGACTTCTCATTTCATAATTCAAATTCTTATACGGATTTATTTTTTATCTTCCTCGAGATTCTCCGTATACAACAATGATAAACTCTATTATCATACACACAGAAATATCACGCGTAATCCCAACATGAATCACAAAGTATCATAGCACATCTTCAAAAAAAAAACAAATCTGCAACATTTACTTTGCGTAATTGCCCGTATTATTTCGAGATAATTTCCCTCTAGTTAAAGATTATTTAATTCCGCATTAATTGACCGGATTATCGAAGATAATAATCAAATTAAAATGCTAATCACCAAAGGATCGCGTGGGACGCAGCTAAGCATTCGTTCTACACGTGTATTTTTTCGCTCATGGAGTATCACGATAATTCAGGATACGTGAAGCGGCCATAGAAAAAAAAACGAAATTTTTATAACGCTTGGCCGCGCGTTTATCGACATTTGAAAACTTCGTGATTGACAGCCACCCGCTTGAAACGTCTGAATAATAAAGTCATAAATCACATTACTATTCGGAAATGTCGTGACAGACGTATTTATTCGCGTGTCACGCTTGCGAGCTATGCCCGCGTTGTCTCAACGGATTGGCCGATGCACCAAATACAATTAACGTATATCATAAAAAATTTTAACGGACACACTTTAAGTGTTGCGAAATGCGCGCAATATTCCCAAATCTCATTTTTTGATAAATTGAAGGATGATAATTGAAGACGTATCGATGTAGTCTGCGAATCGGCCAACCGTTAGTAAGTATATGTTTGATCTTATTTGACGGAAGACAGATATAAAATGCAATTTATGAGAAACAAGTCCAACGTCGGTGTGATGTCCCTCACGTTCCCGTAAACTCAGATATAATTACTCCGGACGATTACGATTGTTTGCACGAAATCGAGATTCTATTTGAATAAAAATGAATAATTTCAAAAGAAATCCTTTCGCCATTTGTATGCGTTGCCATAATTATTCAGTTCATTCGATAATCGCAGTATAACGTTAAGTTAAAATTGAACGAGAAACAAGTGTTTAAATCGCATGGTGACAGTATAAATATGATGGAAAAAAATCAACGCTTAACGTGAAAAAAATAGAGCTATAACTTTCTTTTAATCCAGTTAACGTGTAGCGCTTTACTCAGTTCTCACCACCTGCAACATTCTAACTCTCTAAACCGTTCCTCAACTTCTCGCGTAATGTAATCAGTGTTGAGGTAATTAAGATCATCAAACTCGAGAAGCGGCTTTCTTGAGATGGAGATCGAAGACGTGCAACGTCACGTGTTACCGGCACATTTCACTATTCTTTTGTGCAATTTTCTATCCTGAATTTCTTTACCTGACAATTTTTTTATTTATATAATTCTAAAAAATAAACCTGTTGCAAACAAATTTTCCTAACTTAAAAATTTTCTTAACTTAAAAAATGTCATAAATTAATCTAACTCACTATAATCAAAGAAAACATTATAGAAATCATATATACAATTGTAAAAGTAAAATAATTAATAAGATTATTTTATTCCCATATACAAGATAAAACTCAAATAATTTTATTAATTATACAATAATAAGTAATAAATAATTTATTATTTATAAAAAATTGCGAATTATATTTTTATCATGATTTTATGCAAATGCCACACAAAAAGATAATAAAAATACATTTTATATAAAAATAAATTTAAAAAGTATTAGTTTTTGCACGTCGCAAATAATAAATGCAAATGAAAAACTAATATACGAAATGTGATTCTATGAATATCTACAGATAAATAATTCGTAGTAATAAATTATACGTAGTAATAAATTATACTTTTATACAGAAATAAAGAAAGAAGGGTCAATAAGGCCACTTTTATGCCCTCTACGAATTTCCGTTAAATAATTTTTTTTGTATTGTATACTCATTAGGAATATGAAAAGTAATCATTATATGGAGGAAAAACCCGATCCATAAAGTCCTAATTAATTATTAGTTTAGACATATCGCTACTTAAACCCTTTTTCATGATTAATAAGCAAATTAATAAAATATTTTTGTTCATTATACTACTCTACCAACGTATTAACATTTTAAACTATCTATCGTCCCCAAAGTGAAAAAAATTAATTTTTTTATTACTTTTAACGAATCGATACCCATTAAATGTTGAGGCCCACAGGATCACTCATAGTGATCACTGTTTGTTGCCTATAGGCTTAAGCCTCTACACCGCGTCAAAGTTGTAATCATAGAGAGATTTTTTATATTTTTTATTTTTATTAATTTTTGTGTTTTTTGATTTTTGTTTTTTTTTTTAATTTTTTTTTTAAATTGAAAATCCCATTATTGTAGTATATGGATATCATTTGATAAGTACATATGTCAAGAGTAATAAAAAAATTCATTTCTTCATTATAAGCTGTATTCATCTTCACCTTAGGAACGATAGATAATCTAAAATGACGTTGATGGCAAAACAGTATAATGAACGAAAATATCTCATTAATTCACTTATTTGTCATAAAAAAGGCTTAAATAGGTATGAGAATGATATATCTAAATTAATAGTTAATTAAAGTTTTATGGCTCGAGTTTTTTCTCATATAATAATTATCTAACATTTCTACTGATTATATAATACAAAAAAAATTGTTTAATGTAAAATCGTAGCAGGCACAAAAACGACTTTATTGACCATCCTTCTATAAAAAGCATTAATTTTTGCAAGTCGCAATATTGCAGTATAAATAAAAAACTAATATAAAAAGTATAATTCTATGAATATCTATCAATATGATAAATATTTCGTAATAAATTATACGATATTAATTGCAATCCACAGTTGTGGTAGGATTATTCACAGTGGATTAGCCGGGCGAAACAGTCCCTACACGAACCGACGGGTGATGAAAATCAAATTGATTAAGAGGAATTCAGATTCATTTGAAATTTATCTTTTTTGTAAGCATAGAATTAAACATACTGATATGATTAGAAATGAATTTTAGAAATATAATTTCATAAAATAAATGAGTAAGAATAAAAATTCGCATTAAATGGTGCAAAATATAAAATATTAACAATTGTCAAATGTATTAACAATTGTATTAATAACACTTATTTAGCGATATATTATGATCCATTTTATTAATTGTTTGCCTACTTTTCAATTCGCTATCAATAATTTACATTTAACCGCTACTTTCTATATATTTTACTCGATGCAATTAACATACTGAAAGATGATATATGGATATTTCTATTATAAATTTCACCGTAAACGGCAAGTAATTAACTTTAACGGAGTTATGTGACCTATAATAATGCGCATGTGAAAGATTTAGAAGGATTTAAAATTATATATAACTAAATTTATAATCGATCTATTTAATGAAGATCGTTTAGCGTTCGATATTTCTTTCCGTTAGATTCTATTTCATTTTGAATATCTTTTATTATAATAGCACGCTTACAATTAGACCGGGAACACTCGTAGTACTCGTAATAATGTCTGATTAATTAACAACGTCACTTTCAATTGTGATTGTTAATTGTAGCAAACCGACATAATAATCCCACGTTACGTGAACAAAAAGCTGACACGTTAAGCTTGAAATAAACTAGCTTGCGCACTTATAAAAGCTGTGAAGAAACACGCTTCTTATGGGACACCTGATGCTACAACGGTCCTCGACGCCGCGTTTGAATTCTAAGACTGAAGTATCAAAATTTAACACCATTATATCATTATTGTGCCATCACTGGTCTTCTCTCATTTCATTCTACATTCTAAAGGTACAAAAGATGCAAAATTATAAATGAAAGCGATGTTTAGTGTTGCTTTTTAATATTTCATAACCTCAACACAGCAATGAAATGCACTAATAATTCACTGAGAAAAACGTTTTTTTAGTTGCCAATAAAAAGTACAAATAAAATGTATTTTGTTATACTAATCAGAATTTTGATTGTGATTAAATTTCTGGTTGTCTCGATTAGAACATATGATAAATTTAATTATAAGTGTCTGATTTGTACTTTTCTGGTTGAATCTACCAGAGTTCCAACTTAATCAGAGTTTTTCTTGTTATATTTGTTACGATAATGTTGATCATAAGTAAAATATTCAGCACAAATAAACGCCAAATTCGTGATCAAGATAGGACTTAATGCCTAATATGTTTGTTTGAATTTTATAATTTCCAGTTTATTATTATTATTGTTACTATTCACTTTCATTTCTTTCCAACTTGTATTATAATTAGAAAAATTTAATATTTTTGTCGGTACCGCTTTTAATGTTATAGATGAAATAGGCTGCCACTATTAAAATCGATGGATATTCTTGCGACTGGCACTTAATCCTGGAAGCCTTAGATACGAACACATGTTTTTTCACACCGGTTAAAAATTTGTTTAATTCGATATACGGAACACACCGGATTATAAATCGGAAGCGACGTGCCGTCGGCAAAACATCAATGGCTTCCGAAGAATGGCTGGTCGCAAGTTCAATGCTCGTGATTGAAATGCATTTGTTATACATGATTGAGTGAAGTAATGATCTTTCAAACATTAGAATGATCCCTGATTACATAGTAACATAACAGATAACTAAAACGTGATTAATTCTTGTAATGCTAAAAATATGATTATAATAATCGATACGATGAACGTGACCGACACATAATGACTTTAATTTTAAGTCACAGTTAAAAATGGACTAATCACAATACAGTCCATAATTGCGTGTTAAATTCATGTATTCATAACCGGTCCAAAATATACACTCAATTGTTCTGGAGAACATTTGAACTATTCTTCTCAGTAGAGTTTAAAGACTTTTGAAGAACTTGGATTTAAAACGCGAAGGAAACGCGATGAAATCGTGAATCTCGGCCAGCTTGAGGATTTCTAAGGGAATTGGAGCTTATTCTTAACACACAAGGATTGTTTTAACTGATGTTCGACGGAGATCGGCGGTATTCGAGATCGCTAATTCAATCCCAGCACAGTTTCGTTGACGCACACTAATCAGATGGGATTTTCTGACTCAAGTGTATACGGTACTTACCGGAGATACCGTGTACGGAACCACCGGCGGTGATATTGTTGAGCATGCCGCTCAACCCCGGGAGCGTAGCTCCGATACAGCACGCGGAAGCGGAAATCCGCGCAATACCGCGAGCACCTCACCCTCAACTCTCGAGGAAGCACGGACAAGAAAAAAAACTGCGACTGCGACTGACGGCGCGACGCACAGAGCCTTTCCTGGATGAGTATTTAGATGTATAGAGACGAGCCTGAGGACCGGCCCGTGCCTCAGGAAGGCAAACAGCGAACTGGCCGACTGCCATATCCGAACTCCCCCACTCACGCCAGCTTGCCGGGTATATCGACATCCCATTTGTTTCAAAGCGCCCACCGTCGATCTCTCGCTTCAACCACCGGCTCGCGAGAGTCCCTACTACCTCGCCTTCTCCGCTGGTGGGCGTGATATTAAATCGCTCCTATCCTTCAGATCCAACACTAGAATCCAGGAAGGTAGCTAGCTGCAACAGCGCCTTTCTTCCAACTCTCGCATTTAACAATCAGAATTTTATTTATTCGTTTATTTTCAGCAGCATATTAAAAATATTAATTTATCAAAATATTAATTTATTTTAAATTAGCAATATCCATTATTTGTCCAAGAATATTAAAATGGCGATAATGAGATGGAATTTCGAGTAGTACTGAATTAATTCATCCCTTTAAGAGAGGGCTATTATGTTTAGGTATATATTTTCTTGTCTTCTGAAAGTTTGAAAGTTTCCTCCTAGGAAATTCATTTAACAATGTTAAGAGTTGCCACGATTATAGCAGCGCAAAAGTTGAGTAGTAACCGCGCATTCACCAATCGCTTCAACAGGACACGAGATCGCTTCGACGGAAGAGTAAAAAGAAAAAGGTATGACAGTCGGTGGCGACAAACGCAGGGAGCGAACGAAGAGTCTCGGACCCAGAGGTATCAGTCGTCGGCGGTCGGATTTTCTGTCGCCCGCGCCGCGCCGGGCCGCAATGGTTGGTAGCCATGCGAGGGTTGCCCATATCCCGAGGTAAACTCTATCCAGGTTACCGTCTCTTTCGCCGTCTCCGCTTTGTGGTAGGCGGTAACCGCCGCGAACGCAGCTCCAATGAGCGGGTAGCCCGCCCTCTGGATGCCCCACTAGTTTTCGCGCGGCGGAGATTTATTGAAATTTTATTTTTATGGCCGGCAAGAGCGCGCGCGAGCGCTCGGCGCGGCGCGGCGCGGCGCGGCGCGGCGCGGACGTCGCGCCGAGTGAGAGGAGAGAGATGAGCGAGCGGACGACCGGCCCAAAGGAGACGAGAGAGAGCCCTCTTCTTCTCATTTCCTCCGCCTTTCTTCACCCCTTCCCGTACCCGTGCGTATCGCTCTATCTTCCTCTATCCCACTCATCTCATCTCTCGCTCCCGCATCGCGGTGTTTCACGTTCTCTCGCCAACGCTATATCCACGCTTTTCCACCCTCGCCTCGCTCGGGTGCGCGCGCGCGCACGCGTGCTCGCTCTCTCACCGGAATCTCGCCCGGCCGCGATCTCGCTTTCTCGCTGCGGCCCGCCTTATATACGCTCTACGTCCTTTTAATTCAATAGCTACCCCTTTTTATAACGCGGCAGCCCCCGTGCAGCGCAAACGGAAGTCACGATGGCTCCTAACGCTTCGTTTGACCCGCCAACGCGCGATCTCGCGCGATCCTACATGAACGGCATTCCATCCTATCTGCGACGATCACTGGGGATGCGTGTAACGCTGTAGTTTTGTAATTACGTTGGATAATGTTCATGTTAATTTATTAAAATCTCAGATTCGCTCTGAGTAGCCACATTTGCTTTTCACTCCGTTCGCAGAAAACAGACGGAAATAGTTACATTTTGTATTACAACTGTATTTATAATGTATCTCCTTATAAAAACGACTTATTCGTTAGTTGCTCGCACACATCTAAAACGATCATTGTTCAGCACATTTATGTCTAGATTATACAATTTATTTTCAGAATATGAATTTCAACATAATTAATTATTTATTTTACAAACTATAATACTTCTCTTTAATGTTACGTTTCAATACATACATTTTTGATATTTAAAAATGTATTCTCTAAATTTAATCAATTTTATTTGAGATTTTAAAATTCCGTAATTAATTAAATTCTCTTGTAACCTAACACGGATCAAAGCATCAATATTTTTTGTAGTTCTATTAAAGTGATATTTTTATTAAAGTAATAGATGAATATGAAGACTATTTTGCTTTTAGTGTATTAAATGGCTTATTAATATCACAAATTAATATACAGAATATTTCACTTCTATAAAATTAAACTTTAATGACAAATTCTTTCATGAATTTAAAGTTGCATTTACATCGATAATTTGTACGAACCATCGTATACATTAGTAATTTGTAAACAACAAATAGCTAATATATTCATATTAAATTGATATCATATCGTATAATACATTGTATTAATATATTATATTAATTGTTACTTTTCACAAATTGACAAATCTCGAATTAGATGTTTGTTTTCTAAAATTGTATTACTGTAACAAGCATAAATAATTAATGCTGAGACGTAGATAATAAAAATAACTTTTATAATAAATTACAAACATTATTTTTTGCTAAAATTCTTATCAGGTTTAGATTCTCTTTAACGTATATTAATATTCTTATAAAGATGCTTATCAGCATCAAAAAAATTATTAAAATGCCGTCAATTTAATAAGTGGTATTACTACTTTGGTTCTGCTCATGAATGCGTTTCACGAGAAAAAAAGATTTCCACGCGCAGTTTGCAGAATCAGATAGTATGTATATAAATTCACACAGAAATATTTAAGTACTAAGATATACTTCAACCGAATGTAAGATTCCTCGTATTTAAATAGAAAAATTATTTTATTTCTACTTCTATTATTCATTATAAAAATAATTCCCACAATTTTTATTAAAAAAACTAAAATAATCGAGATTTAAAATACTATGTATAAACCATGTAACTTAAGCATTTAAGCTGTCTCTCTTTTTATGATATTACGTAATATGATAATATAAAATATAAATATAATATTTGTACATTATTTCTAATGTTTATACGTATGTTTATATTACATACACACATATGTGTATATATATATATATATATACATACATACATACATACATACATACATATATATATATATATACATACATACATACATACATACATATATATATATATATACATACATACATACATACATACACATACATATGTGTGTGTGTGTGCGTGCGTGTGTGTGTGTGCGTGCGTGCGTGTGTGTGTGTGTGTGTGTGTGTG
>Ga0157363_1005497_pt1 | contig 11826 bp, 16 predicted proteins | sample AttsexASBM1_FD_111477 | JGI IMG/M metagenome (GOLD analysis project Ga0157363, IMG submission 111477) | Fungus gardens microbial communities from leaf cutter ant in Ribeirão Preto, State of São Paulo, Brazil - Atta sexdens ASBM1 | ecosystem: Host-associated > Fungi > Mycelium > Unclassified ...
CATCATCTTCAACGGAATAACGCTTGCGTACTATGACCGGAAAAGCCAGAGTGTGGTCCGGATAGACTGAAAAGTGTTACCTATGTTCCCGGTCTGATCTGTCACCTATGTATCCGGTCATACACAGGTACCAACCATTCATCAGGAGTGGCCATTTTACCTTTCATTCCCTGCAGGCTTTCAGCATAAACTAAACTTATGGGCAGTGAGAAAATCCCATTCTTTAGGGCGGGGAGGATGTCAACCAAACCGTCAATACATAGCGAGCCCATTGAGAACCTTCATCAGCTATATGAAAAGGTTAAAAAATTTGCGTCCATAGTCGACGGGATATGAGGTCATTCAATCGATTATTCTAGTAATTGATCTACGATCCCCTCGAACACAGCAGGTTCAACACGAACAAATCACGGCAAATATTAGCTTTTTCCGGGCTGTGATAACATATCCGGGTCATTTTTCAGAGCCAGATCTGATGAAGAAGAAAAACAGCACACCCACTCCCCACGATGCCACGTTCAGGCAGTTCCTGACGCAACCAGATGTTGCGCGGGATTTTATGGAAATCCACCTGCCTGCAGAGCTGCGTGCATTCTGCGACCTCAGTACCCTGAAGCTGGAATCCGGTTCGTTCGTTGAGGACGATCTTCGCCAGTATTTCAGCGACGTTCTCTACAGCCTGAAAACTAAAGCAGGTGACGGGTACATACATGTCCTCGTGGAACACCAGTCAACGCCGGACAAACATATGGCTTTCCGCCTGATACGCTATGCGGTGGCCGCCATGCAGCGACACCTGGAGGCAGGGCATAAAAAATTGCCACTGGTGATACCTGTGCTGTTTTATACCGGTAAGCGCAGCCCGTATCCGTACTCTACCCGCTGGCTGGATGAATTTGACGCTCCGGCGCTGGCAGGCAAACTCTACAGCAGCGCTCTCCCGCTGGTAGACGTTACGGTCATTCCGGATGATGAAATCGCAGGTCATCGCAGCATGGCTGCCCTGACCTTACTGCAGAAACATATTCATCAGCGGGACCTTGCAGAACTCGTTGACCGGCTGGCACCCATCTTTCTGGCCGGATATCTGTCTTCATCACAGGTAATATCGCTGGTACACTATATAGTGCAGGCAGGCGAAACGTCCGACGCCGAAGCCTTTGTACGCGAACTGGCACAGCGTGTGCCGCAACACGGAGACGCACTAATGACCATCGCACAACAGCTTGAACAGAAAGGTATCGAGAAGGGCAGGGCTGAAGGCCTGCAGCTCGGTGAACAACGCGGTATTGAAAAAGGTCGTTCAGAAGGTGAGCGTCAGGCCACTCTGAAAATAGCCCGTACAATGCTGCAGAACGGCATTGACCGCAATACTGTCATGAAAATGACAGCTCTGACTGAAGACGACCTGGCGCTGATTCGCCACTAATCACCCTCTTCTGCCACTCCCTGTCTTGCTATCAGCGTAAACTGGTGGGCAGGGAGGCACCAGACTCAGGCTCTGCCAGCCACAGCGATTAAACAGCTTCATTACCTCCGCTACGTTCCCCGTCAGACGTGCAGTCAGGGGACTTATCTGTCGGCCGCTGTCGTCAAAAGCGACATCAAGGTTGGCCCGTAGATAAATGCCATTGACGCCCGTACTGTGCGGCAGGGCATTCCAGCCGGACCATTTCCACCAGGCAATGTGCAGCCAAAAAGTAAGTAGTGCTCGCCGCAGCCATGTGACCGAGCAACGCGAGCGAACTGGCGAGGAAGCGCAAGAGTGAGGATGTTACAGAAGGCAATTACGTGCAGGAACTGAACACTTAACAACTATGGGAAATACCCCTGGTTTGGAAATATCGTGTTATCCAGTTATCCACCGGATATTTTTAAAAGCATTTTTACTCTTTTTATTTCCTTTTTTATCCATTTTATCCCTTTTAGAAACCCGCCAGAGCACGCCAGCCGCACTTCTCAAGGCACCAGTATGGGAAATGCCTAAAGTTCTTCTGGGAAACACCCCGGGTTATTGTGGTGAATACCACAAGTAGCTATGGGGAACACCTCAACAAAGTATGGGAAACACCACGGGTTACTATGGGAAATACCCCTAGTTCATCTGCAGTTCATATACCTGTTGATAACTTACTCATTCTTCTTGTGACTTTCGGTCCCTCATGCCAGTATGTGGGGAAATTCAAAAACCCCCACACGGTGAAGGCAATGACCACGGAAACCCTTAAAAGGCCTGTCAATATCAGCCAGTCCAATGAGCTGACTGAGGCTGCTTACTATTTGCCTCTGCAGGCAAAACGTGTGCTGTGGCTTTGCCTGATGCAGTGCTACCCGATGAAGGATGATCCCGATTCTGTCTCTCCGATATTTACCGTTACTGTGGCGGATTATCAGAAGTTTTTTAAGGTCAGCGTGGATACTGCCTCTACTGACGTTAAAAAAGGTGTGACCGCACTGGCGGACAGCAGCGTGGTTTTTTACCCTAAAGAAGGAGAGTTTGAAGAGGTGAAACGCCCCTGGCTGGCTGAAGCAGGCCTGAAAAAAGGGCGGGGAAAATGGCAAATAGAGTTCAATTACAAGGTAATGCCGTACCTGATGGGACTGACTAGCCAGTTCACAACATACTCCTTGTACGACTGTGGAAAGATTAACAGTGTACGGGTTATCCGCCTCTATGAAAGCCTTTGCCAGTACCGTTCAAGCGGCGTTTGGATCACTACTCAGGATTGGCTGTCTGAACGTTTCATGCTCCCGGAATCACAACGCAGTAACTTTGCTGAGATGAAACGCACCTTCATCAATCCAGCCCTGAAGAAAATCAACGCCAATACGCCTCTTAAAGCCGCGATGACACAAAATGACGACGGCCGACTGGTATTCACTATCCTGGATTCAAAAAGCTAACTTGGGGTATTTCCCATATCAGCCCTGCCGACTGCGAAACTTTAGGTAATTCCCATAAAGTGACTGCTCCCCGCTCGCACTGGGCGAAGGTTCTCGGCGGATCTTGCTGAACCTGTGATATTTCCCATAATCATCCTCGGTTCAGTTGTTTCATCAACGCAACCGCATCTGATTCCGGCATAGCAAACTGCACCCTATGTCGCGCCGCCACGTCCAGTGCAAACACCCTGGTATACACCTCCGTCGAACTGACGCTCTTATGCCCCATTAAACTCTGCAGCACCTTCAGGGGAATACCGGCATACAGCATGTGCATCGCATATGAATGCCGGAATGTGTGCGGCGTCACCGGCACGGAGAACGTCACGCCGTCAGCCGCTGCAGCCTCCACCGCTTCATTAAGCCAGGTGCGGACGGTCCGGTCTGTAATCTCCCAGATTCGCGCCTTTTCCATTCTGCCCGTACGTTTATTTCGGCGCTCCACGGGAATTTTCAGCGTGGCCACCATCATCTCCAGCTGGCTGGCGTAGCTATGATCGGAAAGCGGTACCAGACGGTGAGACTGACTGCCGGCGGGCGCACGGCCGGCCGTTCTGGCTGCTTTCTCGGTCCGTTGTTTAAGTGTGGCCAGCTGCACGAACGGGTAAGGCGGAGCCAGCGAAAAATCACTTCGGGTCAGCGCCAGCGCCTCGTTAATGCGCGCGCCGGAGTTCCAGAGGGTTGCCAGCAGCATCTTGCGGTGGAGATCGGGCACAAAATGGAGCAGGGCGCTCACTTCCGGCGCCAGCAGGTATTTCGGCAGTTCGTCCTGAACGAGAGCCATCTGGCGCAGGGCCAGTGCGGCAGGGTAATCGATGGCCACCGGCAGCTGCGTGGCAGAAAACGAAACGCCCTGGCCAGATATTGCCGGCATCATTGTTTCCTGTCCTCAGTAGACAGGTATTGTTTCCAGGGATGCTGAGCCTTCAGACTCTCGGGCAGGTCATTTTTCATGTGTTGTCTCACGGCTTCGTTGCAGCTTGTTGTAAAGCCAGCAGGGAATAAAGAAGGGAGAGAAAATGATGAAGGATATGATTTTTATCAGTAAAACGTCCCACTGGCGTTCTGTAAGACGCCGAATTTCCCCTAGCTGATATAATTGATTCGATTTCAGGCTTTTAATCTCATTTTTCTGGCTCTCGCATAGCCGGTGCAGTTCATTAACGCCCTTATGCAAAGGCTCTGCTATAAGGGGGCAATGGAGACCTTTAGGGGACTGCAGCTCCTCTACAGTCAAGGGGAGGGAAAGTCTTCCGCCAGGCTCGAACCTGAATCCGATCCCGTGCCAGAAGCGATCCCGACGAAGCATGTTTTCCTTGTCATCTTCATCGACAGGAGACGTCTGGATTGGTTTTAAGGGGGTATCAGTCGGAAGGGTCTTTGCCCATGAAATCAGCTGAATCATGATCCATGACCCTAATCCTCGTCCACGCAGATTGTAGTCCAGGATGAAATCCGAATTCGTCAGATCCAGTTCTGTCGTTCCATCCCAGATATTAACTTTAAACTGCGCTTTATATTCATGCTCCTGATGCCAGCCTCCTCCATCCCAGTAAAGGGAAAGCGTACATGTGCGGCCAGCCAGCTGTCTTTTCACGTCAAGATCACCACTGGCTGGAGAGTAGGTTGCCTTGAGGGTTCTGATGACGACCACCCTGCAGGCTTGTTGGTACCGGCCACCTGAACGGCTCTCAGGCAGGGTCAGCAGCCAGGCATTATTGGATTCATCAAATTTTGGTATATCCACCGTATATATTCCTTTTACTGTAAATCTCTTCAGTCCAGCTCCGGGAGGGCATTCGCAGGATCAAAGGGAAAACGGGTGTTACCCTGTGAATAAATCTCAATCCACTTTACCGTTCCGTTTTCAAAATACAGGTGATAACCGTCATCGGCACTGAGGGTCAGTATCCCGTCAAAACATGTATCGGTGCGGGTACAGTCTTCCGTCCAGCGAAGCAAGCGGCCTTCAGCGTAAATCTCGTAAAATTCACATTGGCAGTCGAGAGCTTTGGTCTGGAATTCAGTACCCGTAACCCCGTCAGGCAGACGGTAGCGAAAAGTGACCGTATCAAACATTCCCATGCTTTTGTTTCCTTAAATCGTTGAGAAATCCCGCCTCTCGTTATTTATCCGCTTTGGTTACAGACAATCAGGGATAGACAGCTGAAAGCCGCACCACACTTTCTTCCATCAGCTCCTGCGCATCGTCAGGCGCTACGTCATCCGGGTTGCTGTAAATAAAGTTCGCTTCGGGGCAGATTTCCCAGCCCTGATCTTTACGGTTCAGCTCGGCGACCACGAATTCATCTCAGGTGATGATTTGTGCCAGGTGACCTGTATCCCTGAGCCACAGTTGTTCATGTCCCAGTGCCATAAGTGGCGCACGGATCGCCGGCAGGCTGATTCTGGTTTTTACGCTTTCGTTTACGTTCATGAGACCAAAACCTCGCTAATAGTCACTCAAAGTAATTATGATGGGCAGCAGATCTGTCTGCGCACAACCCTCCGTCTGTCACCCTGATGATTTTCCCTGCCGTCATCATTTACAGGCTGATAATAAGCAGCCATACAGCCACGCCATTAAATTACCTGACTACCGTTTCCGGCAGATCCGACTTTCCGGCGTATTACAACTTTCCGGAAGTGTACCACGCACGTCGAATAAGCAAAGCGCCCTTTTCTGGTGGTGAGCGGGCGGTCACGGGGCAGGGGGTAAACACAACATATAGCGTCATAAGCAGCTGAGAACACCGCTACATTTTGTGTTCTGGTGCCGCCGCGCGACGGGGCGGGTGAGGAAGATCCGGAACTGGTATTTTTCGGATCTGACCGGAAAAACGAGTACGCTTTGTATGTATGGTATGATTGTATGTATGATATGTATTGTATTTTATTATTGTATTATATGTACGATATGTATTATTTGTATTGTGTATTTTTTCTCCGCCGTGTACAATCCGGTCACTGACCCTTATCCACCCCGGAGCCCATAATGAGCACACTGCCCCCCGAAACCGTCCGCCGTATCGAGGACGCCGCCGCCGCCCTCATCGCCGCCGGCAACCCGAACCCGACCAACGAGCAGGTCCGCCAGCACCTCGGCGGCGGCTCCCTGTCGCATATCTCCCCGGTGATGCGCGCGTTCCGCGCCCGGCAGCGGGAGCAGGCCGCGGAACAGGCCACGCCGCTGCCGGCAGAGCTGGCGCAGCTGCTGACCGGCCAGCTGGGGCTGCTGTGGCAGGCGGCCGTCAGGCAGGCCGACGCCGACACCCTGGCGGCGCGCGAGCAGGCTGACGCGGATATCGCCCAGGCCGACCGGGAGCGGGATGAGGCCTTGGCGAAAGTGACCGCGCTGGAGAGCGAGCTGGCGGTGCTGCGTGAGGTGGTGGCCGAACGTGACCGCCTGCTGCAGGACGTCCGGGCGCTGCGAGATGAGGCGCTGCCGCTGCGCGAGCAGGTGGCCCGCCTCACGGCCACTGGCGAACACCTGACGGCACAGCTGAAGGAAACGAAGGCGGAGCTGAAGGGCGCCCGGGAAGAAAACCGCGCCCTGCAGGCCGAGCTGCTGACCCTGGCCCGGGCGGAGCCGAAAGGCGGGATACTGACAAAATGACCCCTGCGTTCCGGCACCACGCCTTCCGGAAGGGGCGGCCATAATGAAGCGGTTACAGGTCATGGCAGGCTACCTCATTACCGGCGCTGCCAGTGCCGGTGTGGCCTGCCTGTTCGTACTGTCAGTGGTTCTGTTCTGACAGGTTGCAGAGACCGGCAGCGCCGCGGACTGGATCGCCTCAGTCACCAATGTCGTGATGGCCATTACCGCTATACTGGCTTTTATTGTGGCCCGCAGCTGGCTGCCCCAGCTGACGACCCAGGAGGGATATAAGGAAGCGATCCGCCTGGTCAATGACCAGTACATACAGCTGGGCCCGGCCCCCCCCTGGAGTACCACGCGGATAAAGCCATCAGCGCGTTCCGGCAGTTAAATGAAAAGGGCCCTGTAGCCCAAGACGGAACGTACGCTGCTGTTTTGCAGGAAATGCTCAGTCAGGTGACGGTATACGCGGCGGTTCAGGAACAGATCCGGGACACGCATTTCAGGCTCAACACCTATGGCCTGTTGGTGGCGAAAAAATACGCCTTTCACCTGGAAAGGATGAATGAGGCCTTCAGTCACGCGCATGACAGCGCACTAAGGCTGATGTATTTTCTGGCTGAGGATCTCCTGCTGAGACAGCAGGCAAACGCTCCCTCGGAGCAATACAACAAGGTGAATACGGCATTCCTGTCACTGTGGATGAATAAACAAAAGAGGGCAGAGCATGCAGAGGAGCTGTACAGGGACTTTTCCGCGCATCACCGGACAATGACAGACTCCTACAATGCTGTTTTCAGCCGGCATCCTTCAGTCGGCAAACTCTATACCGTTAAAAGATGACGTTCCTGAAGCCCGCAGAGCGGGCTTTTTCATGGTAGCGCTGAATCAGCGCTGATCGACCGCAAGCCGGCTCATGGCATCCATTGCGGCCGGAAAGATCAGCCCCTCACGGGCACTGTATGCCCGCCTCCCCAGAGCCAGATACAGGTTCTCATATAAAAGCCAGCTGACCGCCGTTCCTGCGGTCAGGTGTTCAGTTCTTGCCTGTGCCGTTCTGGCGATCAGGTCTTCCAGTTCTCTCATATCATTCATCTGATTTCTCCCGCATGCACCGTCCATGCCCGTGGCAGGATCGCATCACGACACGAAGCAGGGCATCCAGATATTGGAGTTTTCGGATCTCAGGAGAAATAAGAAGAAAGCAAAGACGATATAGCAATACAACCATCACTTTCCGTTATTATAAACTCATCACAAATATAAGCGTCAAAAGATTAATTCAATAACAAATCTCACTAATGCTAGGTTAGCATGATGAACAAAACAAATATGAAAGGAACGATGATGCTCAGCCAGCTTAACCTGCGTTTTCACAAAAAGCTGATCGAGGCGCTGAAAGTGCGCGCCGGTCGCGAAAATACCTCGGTCAACGCCCTGGCCGAACGCTTCCTCGATGACGGCCTGAAAACGGTCGCACCCGGCGACGGCTACTTTCAGCTGGTCGCCGATCCGGAGGCCACAGTCCGGCAGCTGTACCGGCATATCATTCTCGGCCAGACCTTCGGTACCGCGCCCGTTTCCCGGGACGAGCTGCGCTTCATCCTGGCCTATGCCCGGGAAGCCTTTCTGTGCGGCCGGAACAGGGTGGCCACGCTCCCGGCCCTGCGCACCCTGCTCGATATCACCCGGGACCTGCTGGTCTGGCAGGCTGAGAACGACCGCCCGGTGGACGGACATTACCTTAAAGGGCTCTTCCGTCTGGCCGGGGAGAGCTGGACGGAAGAATTCGATGCCTTCCTGGCGGCGCTGCGCCCCGTGGTGGATCAGATTTACGCCGAACACCTGCTGCGCCCGCTGGAAAGCGACTGTTTTGTCTTGGCGGACGTGCCGGACGCCGTGCTGGGGGAAATCTTCACCCTGCCACGGCTGAAAGCCATTTTCCCCCTGGTTCTGCGCGGTCTGGACTGGACCGGACAAAAAGCGACAGCCCTGGCGCAGGATCTGCGTCCGGTGATCCCGGCCGTCACGCAGACCATTGAAGCCAGTACCCTGCGCCTCGATATCCGCATTGATGGCCAGCAACCCGGCGAGCGCCCGGGGGCCTGGTACACCACACCGTATCTGCACCTGTTGGTCACCGGCCAGGACTTCGTGGTGCCGTACGGGTGGGAAGCCTTCTCCGAAATGCTGGGCCTGTTCACCCTGTACGCCCGCCATCCGGAAGCCCTGGCGCACGGGCACCAGGGGGAGCGCGTGATGTTCTCCCCGCCGGGAAACGTCACGCCGGAGGGATTCTTCGGCATCGACGGGCTGCGGATTTTCCTGACGGCAGAGGCCTTTGAGACGCTGGTCAGGGAGCTCACCCTGAAATGTTCTGAAGGCACACTGGCGGAAGCACTCACCGGGCTGCGCTGCCTGTACGGAGACCTGTAAACCTGAATAATATTACCGGGCATAAATGGCAAGGGAATCATCCTGATCGTGCAGTCAGTATCCAGGATGAAGATCGCTACGGGTTTACTCACATTGCCACCCACTTAGCCAAAGCCATTAAGGGTAAAAGCAACGTCTTCATCTGCGTAATCGTCAGTTCACCCATTTCGGCAATGTCGCGCCCCGCAAACTTCACGGCCAGCGCATGGCGGTTCAGCCGCTTACCGTGGCATTCACTGCAGGGCGTCACCGTAATGAAGCGTGAAAGGCGTTTTTTGACCGAATCCTTACCGCCTGAGTAGCTCTGGAGCAGGTATTTCCTGGCACTGGTATAGGTACCGGTATAGGCAGGTTCGGTACCTGCCGCAATTGCCGCCTCGCGCTGAGAGGCATTCAGGCCCATCATAGATGGGTACCGACGGCTGCTTGTCGGTGAAGAGGATCCACTTTCTGTCCTCTTCTGTCAGGGTATTCCAGGGGGCATCAATGTCGTAGCCCAGCGAATCCAGAATGGAGCGCAGGTTTTTCGCCTACCAGCCGTTGGGCCAGGAAACGATAGCTCCTTCGCGAATGCTGAGCGACCCGTCAGGAACCAGCGCGTCGGCCCTGACTTCATGAACCATCCCCATGCCCTGGCAGGCAGGACATACCCCCTGGGGATTATTGGAGGAGAAGGATTCAGCGGGCAGGAACGGAACGTCATCAGGCCGGATGCCCGCACGGGAAAACAGCAGTCGCAGGGTCACGGAGATCCGCGTCAGGCTGCCGACCGTGGAGCGCTCCTGGGCACCGGCGCGACTCTGCTGCAGGGCCACGGCGGGCGGCAGACCATCGATAGCATCCACGTCAGGTGCGGACGCTTGCTCAATCAGGCGCCGGGCGTGAGGAGCGATGGTTCCATAAACCGTCGCTGCGCTTCGGCATACAAGGTGTCAAACGCCATGGACGATTTACCTGAGCTGGAGATCCCGGTAAACACCACCATGGCATTCCGGGGGAATGAAAAGGAAACGTCGCGGAGGTTATGCGTTCTGGCCCCGTGGACAGTGACGCCGGTGCTGATATCCTGAGGCCGTGAGCTTATGCGTTCTGATGATTTTTCGGATGACATGGTTTCCCCTGATAATGCGTCAGCGTGTTGCTATTGCTGGCTTGTCCTGGCGTAAGCTCTCACTTCTGACTGAGAAAGTACCGGAGAGAAGGACTGATAAAAGACTTCAAGGGTAGACCCGGAAAGTGCACCGGACAATTGCCGGTTCCGGGAATTCAGGCGTGACAAAATGGAATGTTTGTCCGCGATATGATGATCCCCTGATGCACCCATTTCACAGTAGTAGAGGATGAACCTGGTATATTAGGGGTCAGTTTGGATATCGAAAATTATTGTACGTTAAGGTTGTTTTTTGTACTACCAGGCTGCAGTAAGGGAGATTGACCACGTAGACAGGCAGCTTTGAGCGAACAGCGGAAGCTATACCATTAGTTATTGAGATGCTTGTCTAGGAACGTGTATGCTTTCTGCCCACTCTAAATTTGAAGGGACACATATGCTATCTACGTCAGGAGCACCGCAATTGTCATATGTTGCAGAGGGAAAAGGCCCACTGGTTATAATGCTTCACGGTCTTCTAATGGATGGGAAATCGTGGCGAAATAATGGATTAACCTCCTTATTTAGTCCTTTTTTTCACGTGGTTTGCCCTGACCTTTTAGGTCACGGCGAAAGCGAAAAATCGTCAGTGCCAGAATTATATACACAACAAAATCAGGCATCATCCATTGTGAAAATTATGGATGAGCTGGGCTATGAGAAAGCGCATGTTATTGGTTATTCCTCTGGCGCATGGGCAGCATTAGGACTGCTAAACCACCATCCGGAACGGCTGCATTCTGTCGTTTTAGGGGGATGGGATTTAAAGAATGGCCTTCCGGAAACGCCTGAAGGCAAACTTAGTTTTGATATGTTTATGTCTTATGCAAGGAGCACAGCACCAGAGCTTACATCTGGGCTTTCGCTGGACGATCAAGAAAGTGTCAGATGCTTTTTCAATGAATTAAGAAAGTATTCTGAAAAAAAAGAAGCTTTTTTCCCTTATAAGACACCAATTTTACTTTGGGCCGGTGCCAACGACCCTTATAACTCGCCTATGGCTGAGATAGCGCAGCAATATGGTTTATTGATGACTCTTGGGAAGGGAGACCATTTGAGTGAATTTAACAAGCCTGACAAAGCATCAATAAATGAAATTTTCAAATTTATTGAAATGCAAGAGGGTTCAATGTCATCTGTCACTTGTTCATAAAATATAAATCACGACTGCAGGGATGATGTCCGTTCTTGGCACGCAGCGGACTTCATCAGCACGCCAGCAGTTAAAATGGTTGTAGGATCTAACTATTAGGGATCCGTTTGGGAAACGGAAAACATTATACGTTAAGACTAAGTTTTGACCTGTTCTTCTCGTTCGCCGCTACGTGATAGTATGGGGTCTCAGTAATCATCGGGGATAGTTAATGAGAGCCTGTATTCGAGCGAAGATCGTGAAGATATGTGAAGCTAAGATTGCGGCTAAAGGGGATGATGTTGGCGTGTCATTTTATGCTTTTTTTGCCAACAAGAATGATGACCCTGAATTACTTATGGAAGTAGCCCAATGGTGGATCATGGAGATGAAGCTGGACCACTTTGAAAAAGCCAGAAAAATCATATCTCTTGCTGCCGCGACCTAAAATCACGGAAATTCTCGACGAGGTAAACAGCTGGACGACGTTTACCCGTCATTTTTCGCATATAAAAAATGACATTACCCGTCCCGATACCCGCCTGCTCCTCACCACCATTCTTGCGG